>ENA-OPDJ01000037-OPDJ01000037.1-human-gut-metagenome-genome-assembly--contig:-NODE-37-length-116452-cov-12.287636_pt1 | contig 116452 bp, 85 predicted proteins | sample MGYA00241621_ERZ501505 | MGnify/ENA primary metagenome ERZ501505 (study PRJEB25962, sample SAMEA2042624) | human gut metagenome | biome: human gut; feature: human-associated habitat; material: faeces... | reverse complement strand
TACGTTCATAGTCGTGTCAATTTTTAAAATGTTGTGAATAGGTTGTATAAAAAAACTCCCGCAACCAAGGGGTTGTTTTCCCTTGATTGCAGGAGCAAAGTTAGGGGATGGAGTGCAGACCATCCCTTTACCTAAAGTTTACGTAAAGTCACTTTATGTCATATTTCTCGGCTTTTTCTTTCAGACGGTCGAACACCTCCGTGTAGCTGGCCCCCTGTTTGCTGGCATTGAGCAGTTGCGGCAGGTTCTTGAACTCCGTGCCAAAGAGAGCGCCCAGTTCGTCCATCAGCTTCTGCTTGTTGGAGGCTATCTGCCCCTTGTCGTCTTCGAACATACGCAGGTCGAACATGGCGCTGACAATCTTGGCAAAGTTTGTTTTATGCCCTTTGGCTATTCTGAAGGTTCCCTTCTGCCCGCCTTGAACGTGCATGTTGCCCTCTTCGGCGTGCAGGGCGTCATAGATCTCATCAGATAGAAAAGTGTCTTCCTGCCAGTAGTCCTGCATCCGTTCTTTCAGGCGGCTTTCTCCGATACGCCATGCCAGCGGATAAATCAGATCTTCCCACCCTGTGGCTTCATGTTCTCCGAGTGTGCACAGCAGCTCCATGCTGCATGTACGATGTGTAGCCAGGTCTGTTTGCGAAAGAAATACGACGCCCAGTTCTACGATTATCGCCACTGTTTTGCGCACGTCGTCGTCCGATGCGTCTGCATTTATTTCACGGATTTCATACAGCAGCGTGTCCCAGGCCGTCTGACAAAGATAGGGCGCTTCGGCAGGGTCTTCTTTCAGCCGGTCAAGCAGGTCGGCCAAAAATACCAGCGCTTCCTCGGGCGAGAGCCTGAGTGTCGGCATTCGGCCGGAACAACGTCGTGTCACGTCGGCCACCAGTTTGTAGAGCACGTCGTTTTCAAACCACGTGTCTATGCGTTCTTTTTCTTCGTTCGTCAGTCTGCGTCGCATCGTTGTATTCTTTTGTCTGTTCACGGATATTGTCCAGCGTCTCTATCAGAGCGTAGGTGAGTGTCCCCTCGCTGTTGTTGCCCATGGCATATTGTCCGTTGATGAAGTCGGTTAGCGTGTCTTCATCGATGTCGAACAGGGCACGTACGCGTTCGCCGTAGCGAAAGACTCCCATTCGGTGGAAATACACGCTGATCTGGTATCCATTGTTGCAGCAGAGCGATACCATCTGTGCCAGGTCCTCACGCGTACGTTCCAGCGTCAGCGTTCCCTTTCGCGTAGCCTCCATTTTGTAGGAACTGCGCGCTGCTCCCATTGCCGATGAAAGCGAGCGCAGAAAGCGCAGATGCTCGATCATGGAAGGCGGTGCGTCCACGGGCTCGCTCCGATCGGGGTCGGGAAACTCAAACACGACCCGTTTCACCCGTTCGTCTTTCTTGCGCATCTGTTCTTCCACCGTGTCCCAAAAATTTTTTACGCGCATCTTGGCTCGGATTTCGATGGACAGTCCTGCCGGAGCCAGCAGGGCATGGAGTGATTCTTGCAGGATGTTGCGCACCTTGTCCGGATTCCCGTCGAAGGCGCTTGTCCGCTCGATGGCCATCTGCGCCACGCCCGGCCGGTTGTCTATAATGACGCGGCAGAAAGGTTTCGAAACCTCCCTGCGCTCCTTGTATTTGTCCCAGATGCTGACCTGCGTCAAGTTGCAGATATGCAGCAGTGCCACTCCCTGCCTCACCTTCAGGATGTCGTTGGGATAAATGGCTGTGTCGCCATTCTTTTTTGTGTGGTATAAGTTTAGTTGTGATACGTCCAGCAGGCTGTCCAGATAACTCTGCGCATTTTCCCATACACTCTCTCCGTCTTTGAAGAGTTCTTGCTGGTTCGATTTTGTCAGTTCGTATTTGTAGATGGCAAATTTCATGTGTGTTTGTTTCTATAGTAGATTAAGGATTTCTTTATTGCTTTACATTCGCAAAGATAATACAAGTTTTCAAAATCGTGTTTGTTTTCGCTATAAATCTGAAAGGCTTTTTGAAACGCAACGATCCCTTACAGCTGACAGTTGACAGTTTCCAAAACGGAAAAGAAAAAAGATAATTATAGTTTATATTATATATATAAATATATATATATAATATAATATCTGTTAGTGACTTTTTCCCTAACTGAAAAACAAAACTGTCAACTGTCAGCTGTAAGGGGATTGTGTCTTTCCTTACAACTGACAGTTGACAGTTACTATTTGTCCGCTAAAGAAGGATGCACGCTTGCCTCCGAATGGAAACACGTATGGCTGAAAAACAGAAAACGCCGCTTTCTCTGCACGAAAACATCTTTTTATATACTGTATATCAATGCGTTAGTTTTATTAACACGAAATTGCGATTTTGTTAACAGATTTTTACGGATTACCGATGCCTCATTTTTGGTCGATCGCCGAAAAGGCCTTATATTTGCCTTTGTGAATGAGGAATGAAGAACGAAGAATGAAGAATTTGCCTGCGGCCGAGGCACCATCCATTCTCAATTATCCATTCTCCATTATCAATTATTCAAACACCATTTAAAACAACAAAGCTATGTCAACAATCGGAACATTAAAGTACAAACGTTACGCGGCCAAGTCGCCGCAGGACCCCGACGCACCCGCCAAGTGGTATGCCCGTGCCGTGCAGGACCGCACGGTAGAATTTGAAGACTTCGTCACCCACATTTCTGAACACAACTCGCCCTACTCGCGCGGCGTCATCCACGGCGTCCTCATCGACATGCTCGCCTGCCTGAAGGAGCTGGTGCTCGACGGCAAGAGCGTCCGCCTGGGCGACCTGGGCCTCTTCTCCGTGGGCATCTCCTCGAAGGGAGCTGAGACGGCCGAGGCATGGACCACAAGCCTCATTACGGGCGTCCACCTGAACGTGCGCAACACCAAGACCTGGAGCAACGCCGAGCTGCGCAAGTCCGCCCGCCTGACCGAGCTGACCGTCTACACCGCCGGCGGCGCCCTCGAAGAAGACACCACCCCTGAACCCGAGCCCGGCGGCGAGGACGAAGAAGAAGGAGGCAGCCCGCTGTAAGAATGGAGAATTGAAAATGGAAAATGAAGAATGCGGCCGAAATTAATTTTCAATTTTCAATTAGCTTCGCTCAAAACCTCCTTTAATATTTACACTAAGGAATAGTCTCAACTTTCAATTGAATTAAAATTTTCAACTTTCAATTTTCAATTCTCAATTAACGAAATGGACAAGAAAACAATTTGGAAAACCATTATCCAGACGCTGGTCACCATCCTGACCGCTATTGGAACTACGCTGGGCGTCACCAGCTGCATGGGGCTGTAAACGAAGCGCGCAGCCCACGACAACACAAGCACGAAATAAAACACCCGCTGCCTCAGAGATGAGGGGCGGGTGATTTGTTTGTATTCGTCTGAAAAATTCGCTTTATTCCAACTGTTTCCGATAAACCGAATCCAGCGTATTTCCGTCTTTATCCTTCCATTCGCTCCAGCCATTGGAGGGCCTGCCCAGGCAAAACATAGCTGCCGTACTGGGACTGGAGAAAGTGATGTCGGAGGTCAGGACATAATGTTTGTTATCCAATGCCCCATATTCTTTCATCATTTTCTCCCTCTTTTCCGTCCAATGGAAAGACGGAACACTGTCGCTTGCCACAAGACTGCCCTTCAAGACGGTAAAGCCCGACGAATGGTAATAGCCCCTTGCGTTGCATCCGCGCCCTTTCGTGTAGAACAAATGTTCTTCCTTGGGCTGGGCTATGTCGAAGATGTTGCACCCCATAAAGGAAGCCAAGAACTTGATATCCTCGAAAAACTCGTCCATAGCGTCCCGCTGATGCTCGGGCAGGTTGGGTGCCTTGGGAATCTGCTTGTTCTCGCCAAGGACAAACGTATTCGCCTTTTTCGCCTCGGCGATGGCTTTGTGCTCCAGATATTGCACGTCCGCCTTCGTCATGTCCTCGTCCTTCGAAACGAAGATGAGAGCCTTTTGCCAAAACGCCTTCTTGCTGTCGTGGTCTTTCACGCGCTCCTTGAAGTTCTCCGTCTCGCCGATATAAGCCTGCGGCTTGGTCGCTTCATCCTCTCCTATCAATATGTAGAAAGCCGGCTTCTGTAGCTTCTCCTGTTCGTTCAGGTAAGACAGGTTGGAGCGCGGCACTACAAACATCTGACAAATCTTGTTGCTGATGAACGAGTATTGCGTGCCCTTGGGGTCGCCGTCAATGAGGTAGGTGGTTACTGTTTTGCCCATATATTTTTACTATAACATAAATATTTCACCCCATAAATATTGCGAATTTTCATCTGCAAATGCCGATGACAGCAACAGATACAGGCATCCCATAATATTTCAGTTTATAACACATCTTTGATTGTTCCGATTAAATCTTTCACAATCTCAAGATCTGCATATATGCCACAGAGCTATCGTGTTAGGTGCAAACAAAAATAGAAAACTTTTTTCAAAGAGCCTTATAATAATCGCTCCTTTTATTAAAAACGTATCCTCAATATGCTGCGCAATGACAAATGACAATTACAGTTAGCTGAAAAGTGATGAAAGGAGAATGCAGTCAATGCTTGTTCCACACTATTTCATCTTTAAACTCTGCCTCCAAATGATTGTCGCGGATTACCCAATACTTGAAGCCCAACATTTCTTGCTCGATGGACAATTCGGCCGCCACCAAAGCCCGATTGGCAGGTGTGGGCTCCATCAGGAATGTGTTGACCTTCTCCAAAAAGCGGTTCATCTTCTGCTTGGCTTCATCAAAGAAACGTTCTTCCTTGATGACACGCATTTTCTGTTTGCCATTATAGAAAACATGCAACATTTTTACCGTATTCTGATGGGGTACATCATCAATCGCAGTAGTAAAAGAAGCCTTGTTCCTGCTGAAGTCTATCCGCTGTTCTATTTCGTCTTCTATATTCGTATCGAGCGGATACAGATTATCGTCAAACGAGCTGGATTTCTTTTTGTTGCAATATCCGCAGGCCATAAACAGGTTTGTCCATTCTTGCCTTAATCCTGGATAATTATTTATACTTTTAAAATGTTCGATCTCATAATCTGTACCCAACTTGCGCTCACAAATATAACATTTCTCGTGTAGGTCCTCCAATAATTGCGCCTTTACGTCCTCTCCATCATATTGGGAGGTAGTCAACAAAGAGGACGGAACGTTCTCGCTCTTTCTTTCCCTGATCATGCCAACACTGTTTTAAGAACCGACGCATATCTGTTTTTGATTGTCATATAGGCCCCCACCAAGTTGGGCGAAACTGACTCCGGCACTTTGTCCAAATCCTCAACAAGCTGCCTGATGTCATATTTGTCTGAATCGGTCAGGTCGGTTTTCTGCAACAGCGATTCCAGCCGCCCCAGCTGCATCTGCATATAGCTGGAGTCGGAGGATACTCCGAAATAGCCTTCGGCCAAAGCCTCGTAAGAGTATTGGGTCAATTCATTGATGGTTTCCCGATGCTCCAAATCGAATGCCACGGCGTTGTCCAACGAATTGAGTACAAACGGCGAGTGCGTCGTAATGATGAACTGTATGTTGGGGAACACCTTCGTCAGGAAAGGCATAATCATCTTTTGCAGTTCCAGATGCAAATGAGTTTCCACTTCGTCTATCAATACGATTCCTTTCTTCTGATAGGCGCGCGTCAAACTGTCTTTTGTCTGCATCTTCAGAATCAGATCGACCACAATATCCAAGATGGCGGCATAACCATCGGACACTTCCGTAAACTTGAATTCCTTCCCTTCCGTCAGGATACGAAAACTATAATCCTTATAGTTGAACTTCAAGTGCAGATCTTTATCTTGGAAAATTTGGCAAAGAAGTTCCCCAAAATCAATAAACCATTGATTGATTTCTTCCGCATCTTCCATCTGATTTTCATTGCGGGCCAATGCTTCTTGAATCTTCAGGTCGGACAAGAAGTTCAGGAATTGATCAGTAACTGTAGCCCTTACCCCACCATGCGTGTTATAGACTGGCTTAGTAGGGTTCTTAGGTTCAACCATTTGAGGTTTTCGGGCAGCCTGATAAAATGCGACGATGAAATCGCTATTTTTACAATCTTTTGCAAAATCTTCGATATTTGTAAAATCAAGTCTGATTTTAGCACTACTAAATTGACGAATTGTATTCGTATGCCCTTGAATAAAATGATAATCCTGAGGTTGCTTTTGAGCATTGACATATATCGAAAACATGGATGGATTTTGCTTTATGTTTTCGAGGTAATTTGCTATCGCATTCAACAACACCGTTTTACCACTACCATTCTTACCTGTTATCATCAAGTGCGGCGTCTGTTCATCGGCAATGGGTATATCGAAGTCCTTCAAATGGAACAATTCGTTGACATGTATATTTTTAATAAAGTAATTCATACGTCTATTCTTTTAATTCATCAATTGTTATCACAAATGCGATTCTTTACAATTATCTATAATATCGTTTATCCACTCTGCAAAACGTGGGCATTTGTTCCACTTGGAATAGTCCTTATCTTCTTTATGGAGGTTGTTGAAATGCAAAATTAGAAAACTTTTTCAAAAGCCCTGCAACATTGCTCCCTTTTTATTGAAAACGTATCCTTATCTGCTCTCCGCAATTACAAATTACAATTACAGTTAGCCAAAATGAATTTTAAGATTCTTCGCTGCACTCAGAATGACGCGCTCCTCCCCGCTCCTGCCCTCTCTCCCCTCAGAACTTCAAGTAGAACTCGCCCGTCAGGCGGCGGTAGTCGTCGGAGTAGTCGCCACCCGCCTGGTGGATGTAGAGCGTGTCTTCGGCCACAGGGCCCAGCCGTCGGCCGTAGGTGACCAGCACGCGGCGGGCGGGCTTGCCTGCCTTGGTGTAGACGCGCGTGCGACGCTGGGGATACAGGCCCTGCATCCAGGCGGCGTCTTCGGCCGCACGCTCCACCTCGCTGGGGATAACGATGCTCACCACTCCGCCCTCGCTCAGCAGACGGGCCGAACGGCGAAAGAGCAAGTCGTAGTTCAGGCCACCGGCATGGCGGGCGGTGTTGCGCTGACGGTCGGGGCACGGCAGGGCATCGACGAAGTAAGGAGGATTGGAAACAATCAGATCGAACCGGCCATCGGGCTGGAAATCGTTGAAATCGGCACAAACCACCTCTATCCGATCGGGCCAGGGCGAACCGGCCACGTTCTCGGCCGCCTGCGAAGCGGCAGGGGCGTCTATCTCGACCGCCGTCACGCGCAGATGGGGGTTGCGCTGGGCCAGCTGGAGGGCGACAAGGCCCGTGCCTGTGCCTACGTCGAGCGCCGTATGTGCCTGGTCCACAGGCGCCCACGCGCCCAACAACACGCCGTCGGTGCCCACCTTCATGGCGCAGCGGTCGTGGTGTACAATAAATTGTTTAAACAAAAAAGACGAGTCGGACATATCGGTTGCGGTTATTGTGCGGCCAAAATTAGTGAAAGACGAAGGAATAATGCATGCGAAAGCGGCTGTTTTTTGTCTTTTTAAAGAATTAGGGGCCGATTAATAGAAAGAAATAGCGTAAATTTGCAACTGCTTTGTGAACTCCCACAAGAGAGTACTAACTTAACATGACAGAAATGAAGAAAAGATTTTATATGGGTGACGACGAATCGCAGGGCGGAAAGGGCTTTTCCGTCATTGCCGACTTTGAAGGAAACGAAGAGCAGATTATGGATGTCGATATCGACAACGTATTGCCCGTGCTGCCGCTACGCAACATGGTACTGTTTCCAGGGGTGCTCATGCCCGTGTCGGTGGGCCGCAAGTCGTCGCTCCGACTGATACGTGACGCTGAAAAGAAGGGACTGTACATCGGCGTGGTGTGCCAGAAGGTGGCCGACACGGAAAACCCGCTGATGGACGACCTGCACGACATAGGTACGGTGGCCAAGGTGATCCGCGTACTGGAGATGCCCGACCAGAGCACCACCGTCATCCTGCAGGGAACGAAGCGGATGCAGCTGAAGGAAATCGTAGAGACCACGCCCTATCTGCAGGGACACGTGACCACCATCAACGAGGAGCTGCCCGAAAAGAACGACAAGGAATTCCAGGCACTGGTCGAGGCTTGCAAGGACCTCATCGTGCGCTACATGCGTACGTCGGAGATGTTCTCGCAAGACCCCTCGTTCGCCATCAAGAACATCAGCAACCCCATCTTCCTCATCAACTTTATCTGCACCAACCTGCAGCTGAAGAAGGACGAGAAGATCGAGCTGCTGCGGATGAACTCCCTGCGCGAACGGGCCTACCACTTGCTGGAGATACTGAACCGCGAAGTGCAGCTGGCCGAAATCAAGGCATCTATCCAGATGCGTGCCCGCGAGGACATCGACCAGCAGCAGCGCGAATACTTCCTGCAACAGCAGATAAAGACCATTCAGGACGAGCTGGGCGGAAGCACGCAGGAACAGGAGATAGCCGAAATGCGCAAGAAGGCAGAAACGGTGAAATGGAGCGACGAGGTGAAGGCCACCTTCCTGAAAGAGGTGGACAAGCTGGAGCGCACACACCCGCAGTCGCCCGACTACAGCGTGCAGCTGAACTACCTGCAGACGATGCTGAGCCTGCCCTGGGGCATCTATACGACGGACAACCTCAACCTGAAGAACGCCGAAAAGACGCTGAACAAAGACCACTACGGACTGGAGAAAGTGAAGGAACGCATCCTGGAGCACCTGGCCGTGCTGAAGCTGAAGGGAGACATGAAGTCGCCCATCATCTGCCTCTATGGCCCTCCGGGCGTGGGAAAGACGTCGCTGGGACGCTCGATAGCCGCCGCGCTGAAGCGCAAGTACGTGCGCATGTCGCTGGGAGGCGTGCACGACGAGGCGGAGATACGCGGACACCGTCGCACGTACATCGGCGCCATGCCGGGACGCATCATCAAGAACCTGATCAAGGCGGGATCGTCGAACCCTGTCTTCATCCTCGACGAGATAGACAAGGTGAGCGCCGACCGTCAGGGCGACCCGTCGTCGGCCCTGCTCGAGGTGCTCGACCCTGAGCAGAACTCGACCTTCCACGACAACTTCCTCGACGTGGATTACGACCTGTCGAAGGTGATGTTCATCGCCACGGCCAACAACCTGAACACCATCCCCGGCCCCTTGCTGGACCGCATGGAGCTGATCGAGGTGAGCGGATACATCACGGAGGAGAAGATCGAGATTGCCCGACGCCACCTGGTGCCCAAGGAGCTGGAGAACAACGGCCTGAAGAAGACCGACGTGAAGCTGCCCAAACAGACGCTGGAATCCATCATCGAATCATATACACGCGAGAGCGGCGTGCGCGAGCTGGAGAAGAAGATAGGCAAGATACTGCGCAAGGTGGCCCGACAGTATGCCACCGAGGGGACGCTGCCAAAGGCGGAGATCAAGCCCGAAGACCTGTACGACTACCTGGGCGTGGCTGAATACACGCGCGACAAGTATCAGGGCAACGACTATGCGGGCGTGGTGACGGGCCTGGCATGGACGGCCGTGGGCGGCGAAATCCTCTTCGTGGAGACGAGCCTGAGCCGTGGCAAGGGCGGACGCCTGACGCTGACGGGTAACCTGGGCGACGTGATGAAAGAGTCGGCCATGCTGGCGCTGGAGTACATCAAGGCGCATGCGTCGCTGCTGGGGCTGGACGAGGAAATCTTCGACAACTGGAACATACACATCCACGTGCCCGAAGGCGCCATACCCAAGGACGGACCGTCGGCGGGCATCACGATGGCCACTTCGCTGGCTTCGGCCCTGACGCAGCGCAAGGTAAAGGCCAACCTGGCCATGACGGGCGAAATAACGCTGCGCGGCAGGGTACTGCCCGTGGGAGGCATCAAGGAGAAGATCCTGGCCGCCAAGCGCGCAGGCATCAAGGAAATCATCCTGAGCGAGGAGAACCGCAAGAACATCGACGAGATTCAGGACATCTACCTCAAGGGACTCACCTTCCACTACGTGAAGGATGTGAAAGAGGTGTTCGCCATCGCGCTGACCGACGAAAAGGTGGCCGATCCCCTCGACCTGACTGTCAAGAAAGATAAGGAACAAAAAGAAGAAGCATGAAATTCGAATTACAATATACCGACAGCAAGACCAATGCCCGCGCAGGCCTGATAACGACCGACCACGGGCAGATCGAAACTCCCATCTTCATGCCTGTAGGCACTGTGGGCACCGTCAAAGGTGTGCACCTGACGGAACTGAAGGAGGACATCAAGACGCAGATCATTCTGGGCAACACCTACCACCTGTACCTACGTCCGGGCCTCGACGTGCTGGAGAAGGCGGGCGGCCTGCACAAGTTCAACGGCTTCGACCGCCCGATGCTGACCGACAGCGGCGGCTTCCAGGTGTTCTCCCTTTCGAGCATCCGCAAGCTGCGCGAAGAGGGAGCCGAGTTTCGCTCGCACATCGACGGCAGCAAGCACATCTTCACGCCCGAACGCGTGATGGACATCGAGCGTACCATCGGGGCGGACATCATGATGGCCTTCGACGAGTGTACGCCTGGCGATGCCGACTACAACTATGCCAAGAAGTCGATGGAACTGACCCATCGCTGGCTGGACCGCTGCATCGCGCGCTTCAACGAGACGGAGCCGAAGTATGGCTACCACCAGGCGCTGTTCCCCATCGTGCAGGGCTGTGTGTATCGCGACCTGCGCACGCGCTCGGCCGAATACATCGCCTCGAAGGGGGCGGAAGGCAACGCCATCGGCGGACTGGCCGTGGGCGAGCCTGTGGAGAAGATGTACGAGATGATAGAGCTGGTGAACGACATCCTGCCCAAGGACAAGCCCCGCTACCTGATGGGTGTGGGCACACCTGTCAACATACTGGAGGGTATCGAGCGCGGCGTGGACATGTTCGACTGCGTGATGCCCACCCGCAACGGCCGCAACGGCATGCTCTTCACAAAGGACGGCATCATCAACATGCGCAACAAGAAATGGGAAACCGACTTCTCGCCCATCGAGGCCGACGGCGCTTCGTACGTGGACACGCTCTACACGAAGGCCTACCTGCGCCACCTCTTCCACGCGCAGGAGCTGCTGGCCATGCAGATAGCCTCCATCCACAACCTGGCCTTCTACCTGTGGCTGGTGGGCGAGGCACGCAAGCACATCATTGCAGGCGACTTCGCGACTTGGAAACCCATGATGGTCAAACGAGTATCTACTAGATTATGAAAAAACTGAAAGGCATACGGATGCCGAAACTGAATGTCAGCATATCCAGGCTGACAGGCGGATTTCTGCGGCGGCTGGACATGTACATCATCAAGAAATTCTTGGGAACGTACATTTTCGCCATCGCACTGATCATCTCTATTGCGGTCGTTTTCGACTTCAACGAGAAGCAGGACAAGTTCATGTCGCACGAAGCTCCCTGGAATGCCATCATCTTCGACTATTACCTGAACTTCATCCCCTATTTTGCCAACCTGTTCAGCCCGCTGTTCGTGTTCATTGCCGTCATTTTCTTCACCTCCAAGCTGACAGAAAATTCGGAAATCATTGCCATGTTTTCCTCGGGCATGAGCTTCAAGCGCATCTTGCGCCCCTACATGGTTTCGGCCGGCATCATTGCCGTTGCCACCTTCTGGCTGGGAGGATACGTCATCCCCAAGGGCAGCGTGACGCGTATCAACTTCGAAGACAAGTATTACAAGCCACGAAAGGCAAACTCGGCACGAAACATCCAGCTGGAGGTGGACACGGGCGTCATTGCCTACATCGACCGCTTCGAGAACTATCGTCAGACGGGCTATCGCTTCTCGTTGGACAAGTTCAAGGACAAGCAGCTGGTTTCCCACCTGACGGCCCGCAGCATCACCTACGACACGACTGCCTATCATCGCTGGACCATCAAGGACTATATGATACGCGAAATGGACGGAATGAAAGAAAAAATCACGCATGGGGACAGGATAGACACGACGCTCTTCATGGAGCCTGCCGACTTCCTCATCATGAAGAACCAGCAGGAGATGCTGACCAATCCGCAGCTGAGCGAATACATCGACCGACAGAAGCAGCGAGGATTTGCCAATATCAAGGAGTTCGAAATCGAGTATCACAAACGCATCGCCATGTCGTTTGCCTCCTTCATCCTGACATTGATTGGAGTCTCCCTGTCGTCCAAGAAGACCAAAGGGGGTATGGGACTTTATCTGGGTATCGGATTGGGACTGAGCTTCTCGTACATCCTGTTCCAGACCATTGCGTCTACATTTGCCGTCAATGGCAATGTGCCGCCCATGATCGCGGTATGGATCCCCAACATCCTGTATGCCTTCATCGCATTCTATCTGTATAAGAAAGCACCTAAATAAGAAGAGGTATAGAAACATTGAAGCCCCTCCAGTCCTTGTGTCGCCACAAGCGCTGGAGGGGCTTTTTTGTTGTATTCATTTCCTCTTATCAACCACTCTCCTCCTGTCAGACCGATTGGAACAATCAGTTCAGATAGGACGAAAGCTCAGCAGCAGAGATGTTTTTGGCAATAATCACACCATTATCATCCAGTAAATAGTTTGTAAAACCACGACCTAAACGGTATTGTTTAAAGAGGTCGGAGTTTTCACCATCCGTTTCTACAAAACAGACGGGAGTAACTATTTGGTCCTTACGAATGGTTTCTTCGAATACGGAACGATATTCATCGAACGAAACGGAAACCATTTCCACATTTTGATTGGAGGCCGCACGAAGCACATTGCTCAAACTTGCATTTTGCATACGGGACTGCGCATCATAACTGGCCCAAAAGCTCAATAACACGTATTTGCCTTTCAGATTTGAAAGTTCGTGTTGTTCATCAGACATAGATTGGATTTTAAAATCAGGGGCTATGTCACCCACATTCAAACCTCCCGTAGGTTTGTCTTTTGATACAAAAGAAGTCAAGGAACTAACTAGTAATACAACAAAAATCCATTTTACATATCTCATGCAATACGGTTTTGGTTAATACTATCCGGGACTGTCGTTCGTGACAGTGATTTCTTCCCGGAACATTGTCTCTCAGGCCTCTCCTACCAAAGAACTCTGATAGTCAAAGCCTTTAATCTGAAATCGGCTGCAAAGGTACGTATTTCTCAAAGTATAATCCAAACAAACAAGTAATTTTCTTACTTTTTAAGGGTCGTTTTTTATGTTATTTAGCATATTTTGCCCTACAAACAGGCTTGGGCAAAAGGAAACGGATGTGTCTCGAAAAAAAAATCAAGTAAGCTTGTTTTTCCTCTTTTCTACATTTATATTATCTTTGCGTCCAAATTGAGATGAAGCATGAAGTTTTCTGAATTACCCCTGAACGACAGCGTTCTTGATGCGCTCGACGCCATGCGCTTCGAAGAATGTACTCCTATACAAGAAAAATCGATTCCAGTAATACTCGAAGGAAGAGACCTGATAGCCGTGGCACAGACGGGAACAGGCAAAACTGCTGCCTATCTGCTGCCCGTACTGAATCGTCTTTCAGAAGAAGAGCATCCCGAAGATGCCATCAACTGCATCGTGATGGCGCCTACACGCGAACTGGCCCAACAGATAGACCAGCAGATGGAAGGCTTTTCTTATTTCATGCCTGTGAGCAGCGTAGCTGTATATGGAGGAAACGATGGCATCTTGTTCGAACAGCAGAAGAAAGGGCTTACGCTGGGAGCCGATGTGGTGATAGCAACCCCAGGCCGCCTGATAGCCCACCTGAACTTGGGTTACGTAGACCTTTCGAAGGTATCCTATTTCATTCTGGACGAAGCCGACCGCATGCTCGACATGGGTTTCTACGACGATATCATGCAGATTGTGAAATACCTCCCCAAGGAACGTCAGACGATCATGTTCTCCGCTACCATGCCTGCCAAGATACAGCAGCTGGCGAAAAACATCCTGAACAACCCCGCAGAGGTAAAACTGGCCGTATCCAAACCTGCCGACAAAATCATACAGGCCGCCTACGTCTGCTATGAGAACCAAAAGCTGGGCATCATACGCAGCCTGTTCGCAGAGGAGGTCCCTGAGCGGGTTATCATCTTCGCTTCTTCGAAAATCAAGGTGAAAGAAGTGACAAAAGCCCTGAAGCAGATGAAACTGAACGTAGGCGAAATGCACTCCGACCTGGAGCAGGCGCAACGCGAAGCCGTCATGCACGAGTTTAAGGCAGGACGCATCAACATCCTGGTGGCGACCGACATCGTAGCGCGTGGCATCGACATCGACGACATCCGCCTGGTCATCAACTTCGACGTACCCCATGACTGCGAAGACTATGTGCATCGCATCGGACGTACTGCCCGTGCCAACAACGACGGTGTGGCCATCACCTTCGTCAGCGAAAAAGAGCAGACTAACTTCCACACCATCGAGAAATTCCTTGAGAGGGATATCTATAAGATTCCTGTTCCGGCCGAACTGGGTGAAGCGCCCGAATACCAGCCACGCAACAACGAAAAAGGTGGACGAAAACGAGGAGGAGGCAAATCGCGCAGAGGCGGACGAAAAGGCGCTAGTAACAAAGGGAAAAAAACGAATAAAGAATAATCTTTGCTTTTTATCTTATCCCATAAATAAAGAAATAGCCCAAGGCATCTTGTCTCGGGCTATTTTTATTTTCAGAAGGCTTTGCGTATCCTCATTTGGAAACCTAGATTGTCGCCATAAATCTCTCCTGTATCCAGACCTAGGGAAGCATGAATCAGCCATGTCTTTTGCTTGTCGGGCATGTATTGGAAAGCGACATAAGCTGAGAAGTTTTCCAAGATATCGAGCGTTGGCGTCCCATGTGTACCCCACGTGCGATTAAAGGACATCTTGGCTATATAGTTCCATTTGTCGGAAAATTCGCCGCTCCAACCCACATGCAGGGCTTTTACGCGATTGTACTTGAACGACATGCTCCCATCTTCATTGTAAATGGGCGAACGAAGCAAGGGATTGCCGTTGGCCATTCCCCAATGGGCCCATCCATGGTACAAACCGTTGTTGTAATAGTTGTCACTACCTCCCGTCTTATGTACAGGTCCGTCCTCAGGTTCGTGAAGTCCATGGAGCGGACCACTTTGGTTGGTGGTCTGCAGAAACTCCAATACAACATTGTTGATCGGACGGAAGTTGTTGAACTTCAACTCTATACCCCAGAGACCGTCCCATCCGTTCTGCTTGCCCATGGCGGAGAAGTCTTCAAAGTAATTGTCCAGATAGGCGCTGATCGAGAAGTCTTTTCCACGATAGGTTCCACGAATCTGTTCGGTCCCTACAAAATTGCCCTGATAAAATAAGGCATCGTTAGCAGGTTTGTCTTCGTCAGCCGATCCTGGGATAAATATGCGAAAGTAGTCCTTCAAAGTGTTTCCCAAATCGACTTCTCCGCTGCTGGTCACCCTCTGACCTCCAAACTCAGTGTCCAAAGTCATGCCAAAATCCAATTGCCATTTACCGTCAGGCACTCCGATACGTACAAATCCTTCTTTATGATGGTATTTGATATTCTTGGTATACCAGGCTCCTCCAGCCACGTTGGCATGGTCTTTCAGCCAATTGCTGTCCGTAAACCAGCCGTATGAGATTTCTCCCTTGATGGCCAGACGCGGCAACAGATAGAGGTATTCAGGGATACCTATCATGATTTGTGGGATAGGTCTGGAATTGCCCGACCAGGTAAGTTCTCCACTACTCAGGCGGCTGTTGATCAACGGCGCTGTCATCTCTTTGCTTCCAGCAAAAATGCCGAACCATTTGTATCTGAAATCAGCGTAAGCCTGCTGGATGCCAGAGCTGAAACCTGCGGCTGCAATCACATCCAATCCGGCCTCTACATCCCACTTGCCCCATCGGTCGTTATAAAAGACACCACCACGGATATAGGTACTATTGTCAAGAGAAGCCAATCCCTGCAGGTTGCTCACTTGCCACAAAGGAGTATTGTCACCTGTGCGAACAGTAGCTCCATATTCTACAAAAGAGTTGAGCTTGTTTTGTTTTTGTGCCGTCGCACTTCCAACGCTAGCAAGCAGAAGTGCTAAAAGGCCAACTTTCATATACATAAATAAGCACGCTTTAATGTAAGACGGTGCAAAAGTAGGAAAAATCCAGCAGTCAGATGCCCTTTCGTTGATATTTTGTTGATAAGAAAAACAGAACTTTTGACTCGTTTATCCAATAATTCTGCTATTTTTGCACCATGATTGAATTGTCCCGACACATAGAAACACTGCTACTGGAGAATGATTGCGTCATTGTTCCCGATTTTGGAGGCTTTGTCGCTCATTATAATCCGGCTACTTATATAGAGGAAGAAAACATTTTCCTTCCCCCTACCCGTACCATTGGTTTCAACCCGCAATTGAAAATGAACGACGGGCTTTTGGTACAATCGTATATGGCTGTCTATGGCACCAACTTCCCTGACGCCACCCGTATGGTAAACAAGGAAGTGCAAAACCTGGTAGCCTGTCTGCACGAGAATGGCAAAGTTGAACTGCCAAACATTGGCGAGATAAGCTATACAGTCCATGGCACTTGTAATTTTACGCCTTATGACAATCGAATGACTACTCCCGGCCTGTATGGACTGGACAGCTTCGAAATAAAACCGCTGGCCACGCTGCATAAGGCAGAGGTACGCAACCATCTGCATGCTCCTTCTATAGAAGCAAGACCGTCGAGACGTATCAGAAGAAGCAGTTACCATTGGAAGTTAAAACGTTCCTACCTGTCCAACACCGTTGCCTTTATCGCTGCCATAGCCTTATTTTTCATGTTCTCTACTCCGATAGAAAACACCGAAACCATTCAAGGCAACTATGCCCGCCTGCTTCCTACAGAAATATTCGAGCAGCTGGAAAAGCAATCGCTGGCTGTCACACCCGTCGTTACACCCCAATCATCAAAGGTGCAACAGAAAGCCAAACAGCAGGCCAAACAAACTGCAGCAGCCAAAGCTCAAACATCTAAAGAGGTGAAGCCGATAGCCGTTCGCGAAGTGAAAGTTAAAACGGTAGAAACTAAAAAAGCTCCTGTAGTTGCCCAACCGACCAAACCAGTTGAAAGCAAACCGGCGGTCGCCGAGGCTTCTCCTGCAGCTAAGGTAGCCAAGAATGTCAAGAAGCCGTATCACATCATTGTAGCCAGTGTAGGTACAGAGAAAGATGCGCGCGCAACAGCCGAGCAGCTGAAAAAAGAAGGATATGAAGGTGCTTCAGCCATCATCGGTAATGGAAAAATGAGAGTTAGCATCGAGTCTTTCTCCACTCAGGCAGAAGCTTATCGTAGCTTGCAAGTTATCCGTGAGCAGAAAGCTTATCAGAACGCATGGGTACTGAAGTATTGAAAAACATCATTTCGAAGAACTCATAACAACCACCAAGCATGAAACGTGTACGTTGTCCCAAATGCGAGAATTTTCTAACCTTCGATGAGACCAAATATACCGAAGGCCAGTCTTTGGTTTTCATTTGCGACCATTGCAAAAAGCAGTTCAGCATCCGACTGGGCAAAAGCAAAGTACAGGCGCCGCGAAAAGAAGAAAAACTGGACGAGAAAGAATTTCAAAACGCCTTTGGCAGCATCACTGTAATTGAGAATGTCTTCGGCTTCAAACAGGTACTCCCGCTACAGGAAGGCGACAACGTCATAGGACGCCGATGCATTGGTACAGAAATCAATGTACCTATTGAAACTTCTGACATGAGCATGGACCGTCGCCATTGCATCATCAACGTGAAGCGCAACAAACAGGGGGAAATAGTCTATACTCTGCGTGATGCTCCCAGCCTGACAGGAACATTCCTGAACAACGAGATATTGGGCGATCGCGACCGCGTTCGTATCGAAGACGGAGCCATAGTCACCATTGGCGCCACTACGTTCATATTACGGGCAGGAGAGTAAATCCCTAAGATTCCCATAAAATAAAAAACGCCTGAGGCTTTCTGTTCAAGTCCTCAGGCGTTTTCTTTTTATTGATTGTTATAGTTATTATTCAGCTTCCGAAGAAAGTCTTCTTCTTCTGGCAGGCTTTTCCTTAGTAGCATCTACTTTGGGCTCTATAGTTACTCCAGCCAGCTCTGGGTCGATCATGATACGTCCGCAGTATTCGCAAACGATTACTTTCTTGCGAGAGCGAATATCCAATTGTCTCTGAGGCGGAATCTTATTGAAGCAACCACCACAAGCATCGCGCTGTACGTAAACGATACCCAAACCGTTACGAGAATTCTTACGAATGCGCTTGAATGACTGAAGCAGACGGGGCTCGATTTTTGTTTCCAAGTCTTTTGCCTTGTCTCTCAGCTTTTCTTCCTCTTGTTTGGTTTCTGAGATAATTTCGTCCAGCTCGTTTTTCTTTACTTCCAGATCCTGTTTTCTTTCCTCCAACTGAGCTGCACTGTCTTCCATCTCTTTCGACTTCGCAGCTTCTTGTTCTGTAAACTCGCGAATACGTTTTTCGCACAACTCGATCTCCAAAGTCTGGAACTCAATTTCCTTGCTCAAGAAGTCATATTCGCGGTTGTTGCGTACATTCTCCTGCTGTTCCTTATACTTTGCTACAGAAGCCTTAGCTGTTTCGATTTCCACCTTCTTGGTTGCGATGGATGTTTTCAGTTCAGTTACTTCCGTCTTAATTCTTTCGATACGAGTGCTCAAACCTGCAATTTCGTCTTCCAAGTCTTGTACTTCCAAGGGGAGTTCTCCTCTCAAAGTCTTGATTTCATCAATCTTGGAAAGAGTTGTTTGCAACTGGAACAAGGTCTTCAACTTCTGCTCAACAGTTAGTTCCTGCTGATCTTTTTTTGCTTCTTTAGCCATTTCTGTTACATGTATTTTATGGGATTGGTGTTCACCTTGGTCTGTTGTACTTCCAGACTGGGGAACAGTTCCCTGATTATTGTATAAAATATCTCTTTTGTATATTGCTCACTTTCATAATGCCCGATCTCGGCCAACAGAATGTCGCCCTCATGTCCGAAATATTCATGATACTTTATTTCACCCGTAATGAACACGTCTGCTCCTTGTCGGATGGCAAGCGGCATCAGGAAAGCACCTGCACCTCCACATAAAGCAACCTTCTGTATTTCCCTACCCATCAGTTTGTTATGACGCAAACATTCTACTTCAAAAGTCTTCTTCACCTTTTTCAGGAAGTCAAGCTCTGTCTCTGGCTCCGACAGTTCGCCTATCACGCCGGCACCTGCCTGCTGCCAAGTATTCTGCAATGGATAGAAGTCGAATGCCGGCTCTTCATATGGATGTACAGCCAACAGCGCCTGAAGCACTTCTGCTTTCATATAAGTTGGCAGGATTGTCTCAAGACGCACTTCTGATTCGGTATGCAACTCACCTATCGTACCACAGTAAGGATGCGTTCCCTCCTGCGCACGAAATGTTCCTTTTCCCTCTACATTGTAACTGCATGAATCATAATTCCCAATGCAGCCACATCCTGCGGAAAACAGAGCGTTTCTTACTTCTGAAGCTTGCGCTACAGGAACGAAAGTAACCAATTTGAGCAACGCATTCTCTTTAGGTTCCAATACACGCAGATTCTTCAAGCCAAGTTTCTCAGCCATCTTGAAGTTCACTCCCCCCCAGGCATTATCCAGATTGGTATGGGCGGCATAGACAACGATGTCGTTTTTGATAGCTTTCAAAATACAACGTTCCACGTAGTCACGCCCCGTTATCGATTTATAACCTTTGAACAGGAGTGGATGATGGGCTATCACCAGATTGTACCCAAGTGCAATCGCCTCGTCCAGCACTGCTTCAGTAACGTCAAGACACAACAAAGCCCCTGTTGCTTCCGCATCTGTCAATCCTATTTGCAAGCCGGCATTATCAAATCCGTCTTGCAATGGCAGAGGCGCGAACCGTTCAAGGGCGCTTACGATCTCCTTTATTTTCATAATAAAACAGAGAATTTGGATGCAAAGATAGTAAAAAGTAAGGATGTGATAAATAAAATCCGATATTTTCGGCAAAAAAATGACAGGCATAGGTAGAAAAGCATGTTTTTTTGCAGGCAGAAAGGTCATTTGTCGGATGAAGCCAAATATTTATCGTATCTTTGTCTCACTGATTCATTCAAAAAATACATTCAACTATGATAGCAAACGAAAGAGACGTCCGTCACGAACACATACTGAGTGTGGCCCGACAAATGATGACAGCTGCACGCACTGCCCCTAAAGGCAAAGGTATCGATGCCATCGAAGTTGCCATGGCGACCGATGAAGATTTGCAAAAGCTCTCTGCTGAAATGCGGCAAATTTCAGAAGAAACCGGTATGAAATTCTTTCTGCGCGATGCCGACAATATATTGCAAGCCGAATGCGTGGTTATAATAGGTACACGTGAACAACCTCAGGGGCTGAACTGTGGACATTGCGGATATGCCACCTGTGCTGCACGTCCGAAAGGCGTTCCTTGTGCTTTGAACACTGTCGACGTAGGTATTGCCATCGGTTCAGCCTGTGCTACGGCTGCCGACATGCGTGTCGATACCCGCGTTATGTTCTCTGCAGGCCTGGCTGCCCAACGCTTGCAATGGTTGCCCGAATGCCATAGCGTATTTGCCATCCCTGTCAGCGCTTCTTCCAAAAATCCATTTTTCGACCGCAAACCTAAAGATGCCAATAAACAATGATGGAAACAACCGCAACCATACTTCCTGCAGAATGGACACGCCAAAGTGGCGTACAGCTGACTTGGCCACATGCAGCTACCGACTGGGCCTACATGCTCGATGAAGTTCAGACGTGTTTTCTCCACATCGCCCGCGAAATAGCTGCTCGCGAACTGCTTCTCATTGTCACTCCTGAACCCGAAGAAGTGAAACGTCAGATCTCCGATACGGTCAATATGGAAAACGTACGCCTCATACAATGCGCAACCAACGATACGTGGGCACGCGACCATGGCGCCATTACCCTACTCGATGCTGACGAACCTGTTCTGCTCGATTTCAAATTCAACGGCTGGGGGTTGAAATTTGCTTCAGATAAGGACAATCTTATTACCCGCCGATTGGTCGATGCCAATGCACTGCATGGCAGATATGTCAATTGCCTGGGCTTTGTTCTCGAAGGAGGTTCCATCGAAAGTGATGGTAAAGGTACTTTGCTCACCACATCAGAATGTCTGCTTTCCCCCAATCGCAACGGACAAATGACTCAAAAAGAGATAGAGACATACCTTCGCAATACTTTTCATCTACAACAAGTTCTCTGGCTGGATCACGGTTACCTGGCGGGTGACGACACAGATAGCCATATCGATACCTTGGCACGCCTTTGTCCCAACGACACCATCGTATACGTGCAATGTACCGACATAACTGACGAACATTACGAAGCCCTTCGCCTCATGGAAGAACAACTGAAAACGTTCCGTACCTTGAAAGGCGAGCCCTATCGTCTGCTCCCCTTGCCCATGGCCAATGCCATCATCGAAGATGGCGAACGCCTGCCGGCTACCTATGCCAACTTTCTCATCCTGAACGAAGCCGTGCTCTACCCCACTTACAACCAGCCCGACAACGATCGCCGTGCCGCCGAAGTGCTTCAGCAGGCCTTCCCTGATTACGAGATTGTGGGTATCGACTGCCGTGCCCTTATCTGCCAACACGGGTCGCTGCATTGTGTAACGATGCAGTATCCTATAGGAGTCTTACGATAACATTAAAAAATAACAAAACACAGATTAGTACAATATGAGAAAAATAAAAGTAGGCATCATCCAACAAGCCAATACCGCTGACCTGCGGATGAATCTGATGAATTTGGCCAAGAGCATTGAAGCATGTGCTGCTCATGGTGCACAATTGGTTGTACTGCAAGAGCTACACAACTCACTTTATTTCTGCCAAACAGAAAATACACAACTTTTCGACTTGGCCGAACCTATCCCTGGCCCTTCTACAGGTTTCTATTCCGAACTGGCAGCTGCCAACCGAATTGTTCTTGTGACTTCGCTCTTCGAAAAACGTGCACCAGGGCTATATCACAACACAGCTGTAGTCTTCGACCGTGATGGAAGCATTGCAGGCAAGTATCGCAAAATGCACATCCCCGACGATCCTGCATACTACGAAAAGTTCTATTTCACTCCAGGTGATTTGGGCTTCGAACCGATACAGACCTCGCTTGGCAAACTAGGCGTGCTTGTCTGCTGGGACCAATGGTATCCTGAAGCTGCCCGCCTCATGGCATTGAAGGGAGCTGAACTGCTGATCTACCCCACTGCCATTGGATGGGAAAGTACCGATACAGATGACGAAAAAGCCCGCCAGCTGAATGCCTGGATTATTTCACAGCGTGGACATGCCGTAGCCAATGGGCTGCCTGTCATTTCCGTGAACCGTGTCGGTCATGAGCCTGACCCTTCGGGACAAACCAATGGCATTCTTTTCTGGGGAAACAGTTTCGTAGCAGGTCCTCAAGGCGAACTCTTGGCTCAAGCCAGCAACGACCGTCCAGAAAATTTAGTGGTTGAAGTCGACATGGAACGTTCTGAAAACGTACGCCGATGGTGGCCTTTCCTTCGCGATCGCCGCATCGATGCTTATGAAGGTATTGTAAAAAGATTTATCGACTGAAAAAATGAAGTAAACCACTGAAAATCAACGAAAAGTAACACGTTTATTCATCAGAAAGTTTACCGTACCATAGATAAAGAGGCCGAGGAACTGAGCCAGATATTCGTTACAATCCCACAGTTCGACCAGTACGATAAGAAAAAGGAATTGGGCAACATAAGCCATTCCGAAAGCAATAAGAAAGAGCAGCACCTGCCGCCAGGTGTTGCTCTTTTTGTCTGTAGGAAATATCCAGTACTTGCACCAGATGAAGTTATGCGTCTGTGCAAGCACGTAAGCCGTCACGTTGGATGCCAGATAGTGAATGCCCAAAACGCCCATCATGATTCCGATGGTCGCCGCAGTAATCAGTGCATTCAGCGTGCCGATTACCGCAAAGCGGATGATTCGTGTTGTTTCTTTCACTATCGGTTCCAGGTGATTAGAAAGTTATTCTTTTACATCTACAATCAGATTCAGTTCGTCCAACTGTTTCTGATCGAGGAAGCCCGGTGCGTCAAGCATCACGTCGCGTCCGCTATTGTTCTTCGGGAAGGCAATGCAGTCGCGGATGCTATCCAGTCCGGCAAAGATGCTCACCCAACGGTCGAGACCATAAGCCAAACCTCCATGAGGGGGTGCACCATACTTGAAAGCATTCATCAGGAAGCCAAACTGCTCCTCTGCCTTCTCTGGCGTAAAGCCCAGGATTTCGAACATCTTAGCCTGCAACTTCGCATCGTGGATACGGATTGAACCACCTCCCACTTCGATACCGTTGCAAACCATGTCATAGGCATCAGCACGCACAGCAGCCGGATCGGTATCCAGCAAGGGGATATCTTCGTCCTTCGGATGAGTGAACGGATGATGCATGGCCATCAAACGGCCTTCTTCCTCGCTCCACTCGAACATCGGGAAGTCTACTACCCACAAAAGAGCAAATTTGTTCTTGTCGCGCAATCCCAGTTGGTTACCCATTTCCAGACGAAGTTCACAAAGCTGCTTGCGGGTTTTCATTGCATCGTCACCACTCAGGATCAGAATCAAGTCACCCGGTTTGGCACCAAAAGCTTCTTTCATCTGTTGCAGTACCTCTTGCGTATAGAATTTGTCTACACTCGACTTTACGTTACCATCAGCCTCTACACGAGCGTAAATCATGCCTTTGGCTCCGATCTGCGGACGTTTCACAAACTCAGTCAACGCATCGAGTTGCTTGCGTGTATAGTGGGCTGCACCCTCGGCACAAATACCACCGATGTAAGCTGCATTGTCGAATACCGAGAAGCCATATCCCTTCAGGATGTCCATCAGTTCGACAAACTTCATGCCGAAACGCAAGTCGGGCTTGTCACTACCATAATACTTCATGGCGTCTGCCCATGGCATGCGTTGGAAAGGTTCTGTCAACTCAACGCCACGCAATTCCTTGAACAGATACTTGGCCATTCCCTCGAAGAGTTCGATCACATCGTCCTGTTGCACAAACGACATTTCGCAGTCAATCTGTGTAAATTCCGGCTGACGGTCAGCACGCAAGTCCTCGTCACGGAAACATTTGGCAATCTGGAAATAGCGGTCGAAACCTGATACCATCAGCAGCTGTTTCAGCGTCTGCGGGCTCTGAGGCAACGCATAGAACTGTCCCGGATTCATACGTGAAGGAACGACAAAGTCGCGCGCGCCTTCAGGAGTAGAACCGATGAGCAACGGAGTTTCCACCTCGATAAAACCTTTGCTATCCAGATATTTGCGCACCTCGATAGTCATTTTGTGGCGCAGTTCCAGATTCTTGCGGACAGCCGTACGGCGCAAGTCCAGATAACGGTATTTCATGCGAATATCATCGCCACCGTCCGTATTGTCCTCGATGGTGAAGGGAGGAGTCAGAGCTGCGTTCAGAACATTCAGTTCCGACACGATAATCTCAATGTCACCCGTAGGAATGTTGCTGTTCTTGCTGAAACGCTCGTTTACTGTACCAGTCACCTGAATAACGTACTCACGTCCCAAGTGATTGGCCTGTTCGCACAAAGCAGCATTCACTTCCTCATTGAATACTAACTGGGTGATGCCGTAACGGTCGCGCAGGTCGATGAAGGTCATGCCTCCCATCTTACGGCTGCGCTGCACCCATCCGGCCAGCGTCACCTGCTTATTGACATCGGAGATGCGAAGCTCTCCGCAAGTATGTGTTCTATACATTTTTTATTGAGTTTTGATTTTATGAGTGCAAAAGTACGGAATATTTGGAATACTCTCTCTATTTTTTTGTCAGCTTTTTAATCTGCTCTTTACCTTTATCCAAAATCATACGGTTTTTGTGCGAAATATCCTCTACAATTGTCTCGTTGAGCTGCTTCAAACCATTGATATAGTCCTGTGCACGTTGCAGCACATTGACAGAACCTTTTCCGGCATTACGGGGCACGATGACTTTCAATTCCTTCTGCACAATAGTCACTTCCACATCCTCTCCTGCCATCATGGGGTCGCCGTCAAAATGCACTACGCCCGGCTTTGTACGATGAATGCGCAGAGACTTACACTGGAAAGTCTTGATGCGGCTGTTTTGGTTAATGGTCTTGTTGAACAGCTGAAAAGACAATGCCGGTACGTCGAGTACCGTAAACGGTTCCAGAATCGTTACGTCGAGCAATCCGTCGTTCAAGGTAGCTTTCGGAGCAATATAAGCATTGTTTCCATACTGTGACGCATTGCCGCAAGCTATCAGGAAAGCTTTGTAGCGTGCCGACGGATTTCCGTCCATCTCCAGTTCGTAAACTTCCGGACGGTATTTCAAGCTTTCGCGCAGCGTCTGCTCCAGATACGTCAGAGGTCCCCTTCTGCCGGCTTGCGAAAATTTCAGGCTGACAAAAGCATCGAATCCCACCCCACACGTACAGAAGAAAGGTACATTATTTATTTTACCGTAATCAATAATGTCCGTCACTCCGTCGTTGATGATATCCACTGCTTTTTTCGGCTCCATAGGGATCTGCAGATGGCGTGCCAGTCCGTTGCCCGATCCGCAGGGAATAATCCCCAGCGCCGTTTCCGTATGAACCAGCGAACGGGCAATCTCGTTGATAGTGCCGTCACCTCCGATTGCCACTACCGCAAAAGCCCCTTCAGCAGCTTTCCGTGCAGCAATCTCCACAGCATGTCCGGCATATTCGGTATAGACCACCTCTTTATCATAGCGTTCCTGGTCCAACCTTTCGTTCACCCAAGCCAGGATTTGCTCTTTACTCTGAGTGCCCGATACCGGATTTATAATAAAAACTATTTTTTTCTTATCCTTATTGTCCATTCCAAAATAAGTGGGATTTTCATGTCCTGCAAAAGTAATACAAATCCTTAGAAGAATGGCAAAAAACTTCTCCCTAAAACAATCATAAGTAGTTTTTTTAGTCCAATCGATGCAAAAAAAGAACTAAAATTGCTATCTTTGCCCCCGTTTTTGAAACTTGAGCAAAAAAAACATACTAATTATAAGACATTCAATGGGTTTACTACAAGAAAAATTTGCGAAATACGACCTGCCCCAACAATTCATGGCCAAAGGCGTATATCCTTATTTCCGTGAAATCGACAGCCACCAGGATACAGAGGTACTGATGGATGGCAAAAAAGTCCTGATGTTCGGCTCCAATGCCTATATGGGACTGACGTATGACAAGCGAATCATTGATGCGGCCAAAGCCGCCACTGATAAATATGGCACGGGATGTGCCGGCTCACGCCTGCTGAACGGTACACTCGACATCCACGTACAGCTGGAAAAAGAGTTGGCCGAGTTCGTAGGAAAAGACGAAGCCCTCTGCTTCTCCACCGGATTTACCGTAAACGAAGGTGTCATTCCCCAGCTGGTAGGCCGAGGCGACTACATCATCTGTGATGACCGCGACCATGCTTCTATCGTCGACGGACGCCGCCTTTCATTCGCCACTCAGCTGAAGTATAAACACAACGACATGGAAGACCTCGAAAAAGAGCTCCAGAAATGCGAGCCCGATGCGGTCAAACTGATTGTCGTAGACGGCGTGTTCTCCATGGAAGGCGACCTGGCCAACCTGCCTGAGATTGTCCGCCTGAAGAAAAAATACAATGCAAGCATTTACGTCGACGAAGCCCACGGTTTGGGCGTATTCGGCCGTCAGGGAAGAGGTGTCTGCGACCATTTCGGCGTAACCGACGATGTAGACCTCATTATGGGTACCTTCAGCAAGTCACTGGCCTCTATCGGTGGTTTTGTGGCTGGCGACAAGGAAGTCATCAACTGGCTTCGCCACAATGCCCGTTCCTACATCTTCCAGGCCAGCAACACGCCTGCTGCAACAGCCGCAGCCCGCGAAGCGCTCCACATTATTCAGAACGAGCCCGAACGTATCCAGCGCCTGTGGGACATCACGAACTACGCACTGGAGGCTTTCCGCAATGCCGGATTTGAGATTGGCGACACCGAGTCACCCATCATCCCCCTCTACGTTCGCGATACGGAGAAGACCTTCACAGTCACCAAGCTGGCTTTCGACGAAGGCATCTTCATCAACCCCGTCATTCCGCCCGCCTGCGCTCCGCAGGATACATTGGTACGTGTAGCCCTCATGGCCACGCACACCAAGGAGCAGATTGACTATGCAGTTGAGAAGTTAACCAAATGCTTCAAACAGCTGGATATCATAAAATAACATATAACAGTATATTGCTAAATATAAAGAAGGCTGCGCACATAAAATGTATACAGCCTTTTTCTTTACTTTACCAACCCATCTATAGAGCAGCCTTGCAACTTACAGCGGACTTCCGCTATATCAAGACAAGGATGTTCCCATTCTTGTCGTAACTTGTCACCTTCTCGGTGAAGCGGCCTGCGTTGCTGCTTAGCGAAGTACCTTCGCCATAGACCGCATCCAGCAGACGGTTCAGCCCGTCGTAGGTGAACTTGTAGCCGCGGGTCGTTGTCTCATTACCCGCCTGCCACGTCATCCCGCTGATGTTCCCGTTGTAGCAGGGAGTACCGTTCCCGGTGTTGTAATATAGGTTCTGTGAGAACTTGCTCCCGCTGATACCCGTCAGCCAGTCGCGCAGGTTGTAGGCATAGGTCAGCTTCTGGGAGGCGTTGCCGTGCGGAGACATGCTTTGCAGCCTGCCCAGCTCGTCGTACGTGTTCTCGACCAGCGTCACCGTCACGCCGCCCAGCGTGTGCTCCACCTTCGTCAGGCGCTCCGCGTGGTCGTAGGTGTACTCGGTGACCTCCGTGAGTGTGGGCTTCCCGCCGGCCGTGTGCGTGTGGCTCACCACGGCGGGCTTGCCCGTGAAGGTATAGACGGTATGGGTCACGTCGTGACCGCCCAGCAGGTTGCTCTGCACAGCCTGCGTCACGCGGCCGCGCGTGTCGTAATAGTAAGCCGTATAAAGGTTCTGCGCGGTGCCCGAGCCGTCCGTTGCGAGCGAGACGCGACCCGTCAGCTTGCCCTGGCCGCTCACCGTGGCCGCCGGATAGACGCTCCCCGTGAAGCCTTCCGTGCCCAGGAAGCCGTAGCTGTCGTACAGGTGACGGACATGCACCGTCTTGCCCCCCAGGGGGCTCTTCACCGTACACTCCCCTTCCTCCGTCAGGCGACCGAAGGCATCGTACAGGTAGTAGCTCCAGCGCCCCGAAGCGCGCTGAACGCCGTCCTGCGAGAACACAAGGCGGTCCATCGCGTCATACTCGTAAAACGTCTCCCCGCACCCAGGCCGGCGGCCGCAGGTCAGACGACCCAGACCGTCGTAGGAGTAGCTGTAGCCGTATGACGCGAGCGAGGAGGAGGAGAAGTCGCTGCCCATCGCGGGAGTCAGCACGTGGCGGAGCAGCCCGCGGGAGTCGTACACGTAGTACGTGTCGGCGTAGCTGTCACCGGAGAGCACCCCACGGTCCAGGAGCGTGCGCCCCTGCTTGTCGAGGAACGACAGGCGGACGTGACCGTCCTCGTCCGTCGAGCGGACCACTTCGAGCGAACCCGAAGGATACAGGCCCCCGTCGGACAGGCCGCCCGAGGACGTCACCGTGAAACGACGGCACGAGAGGAGCGGGCTATCCGCATCGTTCGTGCCGTAGCGCAAGGAGGAAGGATGCCCCGACCAGGAGGAACCAACGCCCGTCACCTGAAGCGGACGCCCCAGAGGGGACTCCTCGCGCAGCGTCTCTTCGTAGGGACGGGAGTCGGACGTGAAGGACACGGCACGTTCGGGAAGGTCCGAGACGAAAGCGCCGTCGAGGCCCGACACGGGCACCTGACGCCAAACGCGCCACACACGCCCGCGGCGGTCGTAGTCCGTGAAGTCCGCAAGGTCGGCCCCCGAAGGGGAAGCGCCCGCCCGCAACGTCTGCACGGGGCGTCCCAGCCCGTCGAAATAAGACAGCGTCTCCAGGAAAAGGTTGCCCGAGGTGTCGAGCATGTCGCGGCGGAGGATGTGGCTGCGGTCCATGCTGCGGCCCGGAGAGGGCGTGGCATAGGACGGAGCGGGATCGGGAGAAGGAACATGGCCGCTGCCGTTGTACGGAACAGGCGTGTCAAGCGTGTAGTCTCCCACAAGGTTGTCGATGACGAAGGCGAAGCGGAGCTCGTGGGCATCCATTTCGCCCTGACGGGAAATACGGGCTATGTAGCTGCCGGCGGGGACATAAGCGTTGTAAGCGCTCGGATACCCCGTCAGAGGACGGTATTTCAGTTCATACTCCATAGCCTCGGGACCCCCGGTCAGCAGACGGCTCTCATAGAGGGAGGCGCCGTCTGCGGGACTGAAAAACGAGGGACCGAACAAGGAAGGATCGCCGATGCTGAAACGAACCGTCACATCCACCTCACGGCAACCTTGGGGGATCTGGAAGGAGAGAGGATGACGGTCGGCCACGGCAAGCGTGGTGTCAGCGCGGAATACGGACTGGGCGGCGGTAAAGGAGCCGCAGACAAGCAGCAGGGCTAAAAGGACGCCCGTGCGCAGCAGGAAGGGGTTAATTCGGATTGCTTTCATGATACTCATAAGTGGAAAGGGTGTGTTGTTCGTTGTCTTTGATCACATTCAGGCGCCCGGCGGAGTCGTAGCCGTAGTAGGTGGAAGTACCGTCGGGAGCCGTATGGCCCGTAGGACCCACGTGCGCATCGTAACGCCAGTATTCCAACTGGGCCTCGGGATGAGACGAGCGCAGGCCGTCGAGCAGGGTGTAGACGCTTTCGGGAACACTCTGGGACTCGCTCAGTTCCGAAGGCGAAAGCCCGGCGGAGGTCAGCACAGAGAGAGGGAGGTTGCGCGCGGAAGCAAGCAGGTGCTTACCTCCGTGCGACCACAGCAGAGAGGTCACCGTACCGTCGGCCGAGGTCACCTGGCAGGGTTTGCCGCAGGGAAGGTACGAAGAGTAGCTCTCAACCGTGCGGAACGTGCCGCCCGAGCCGTCCGTGCTCTCCTCAACGGAGCGGAGGCTGTAGCCGCGCGCGGTAGAGGCGTCGGCCGCATACACGTAGCGCACCGTGCGGTACAGCTCCCCACCGGCATACTGTTTCACCTCGACGGGAGTGGAGAGGTCGTGCGCGGAGGTCATCAGTTGGTCTACCGGACCCTGGCGGTCGAAAGGATAGGTGTACTCCGTCAGCGCGTCAACGCCGGAGCTGGTGGAAACCGACGTCCGGCGGATCCGGTTGTACGAGCCTTCCCGGGTATGCGACACGGAGCGTGTGTAGGACAGTCCACCGCCGTAGTACAGCGTCTCGCCTCGGCCCGTGGGGTCGTTGTCCACCACCGTATAGTCCTTGCCCGAAAGGCGGGTGAAGCTACTGCCGTACAGCTCGCGAAGACGCTGGCTGCCCTGGACCATCGACTCGTCAACGCCTTCCACCAGAGCGGTGCGTTTCAGCTCGTTCACCGTCACAAAACGGAAGGGACGGGCGTGGGTGCGTTCGCCGGACTTCCACGCGTGCTCGTGAAGCTCGCTGCGTGTCTCGCTGCACAGAAGCGAAGCGTTGTTCAGCGGCTCGTCGATGCTCTCGAGCATACCGGGGGTCGTGTAGTAGGAAGAAGGAAACTCCGAACGGTTGTCGTAGCAGTGGACCGTGGCCTCGCCCAAGTAAAAGCCTGAAACGGTAGAAGAGGAAGAAGAAGGAAAAGTGAGCGTGGGCGACACGTATTCCATCACACGGTCGAAGTAAACGCGGTCGTCTGCCGTCACCACGTTGCTGTGGCTGTAGAGCGTGTAGTCGACGCTGCAAACCGTCGGATTGGTGGTGCCGCCGCCTTCCACGTAGTGCTTCTGGAGTTCCTGACGGTAGGCAAGCGGGCTCATCGGGAAACGCGTGCATCCGATGCCTTCTTCTTCATCGCCCGAGTAGTAGAGGAAAAGGCGCCGGACTGCATGGCCCACCACCGGACGGTCCGTGATTTCCTTCACCAGAAGTCCACCGCCGTACATATAGCCGTCCGCCTCGCCGGGAGCCGGAATGCGGCCCATGGTGTAGGTATATTCGGTGGTGCCGCCGCCGGGCCAGGTAATCTGCCGGAGGCTGTAGGTCGTGGCAGCGGAAAGGTTACCGCGCTTGTCGGCGTCGCCGATTTCGAACGTATACGTCCGGCTGCCGTTCCGTATCTCGGCCTGCTGGCGGGCTACGAAGCCGGTATTGCCGGTCTGCCCGTTGTAGTAGCCCCAATAGTCGACGGCCTTGGTGTCCGGGCTGAAACCGCCGCTGTAGTAGGCAAAACTGTAAGTCTCGACCGGATCGCCCGAGGCGTCCTTCACTTCAACCTTGTCCAGCAGCAGGCGCCCGTAGCTGTCGAGGTGCTTGGTCAGGCTGACCGTACGCAGAACTCCGTCCGGGTTGCGCACCGTGACGGTGGACAGGGCGTGGTGGGTGGCGTCGTAGCCGAACGTGACGCTGCCCCCGGCGAAACGGATCGTGCCGACAGGACGGATGTCCACCTGGGCCACCGCGCCGAAATAGGGACGTCCGCCCGCGCCGCTCCACGCCTCGAAGTTGGGCACTTCCGTCCCGTCGGCCTGCCGCGTCGTACCGTTCATCCAGTAATACGTTTCCTGGTTGCCGACCCCTTTCCAGTAACCGGGATGGGGAGGAACACCCGCACCGGGCGTGTGATAGTCCGGCCAGTTGTCCTCTACCGCGTAGTAGTCGTAACGACCGTTATAGACTTCCTGGGGGAGGTTCGTCACGTAGTCGAACGACAGGGTGTCGCCGTCGGGAGAGATCATCTGCGTGGCCTTCCAGGCGGTCACGGTCTGATACGTGTTCAGCAGGTTGGTCTCCTCGCGCGAGGCGCTGCTCCCTCCGAAGAGGTAACGCACACCGTTGCCGTCGGTCACCGTCAGCCCGTTGCGGAAGTTGGCGCTCACCCGGGGAGCGTCGAGCTCCACCTCCAGCGGGTCGCGATGGAACATCCGGGGAGTGAAGGCATAGTTCGAAGCCTGCTCGAGCGCAAAGTCCGCCTGAACACCCCCCGGAAGGCGGATATGGAAGAAGTCTTCGAGCAGGTCGCAGGTGCCCATGCCCACTTTGGCAAGATACAGGTCCGACTGGCTCGTCAGGTTCGACTTGTCATACAGGAAAGAACGTTCGTCCGGCAGTCCGCGCACCTCGCGGCTGATGACCGGCTCCGCCTCCAACGACCATCCCAGGGCCACCGGACCGTTCTTCTGGTCAGCCTTGACGCCGCCGGTCGTATAGACCAGAGAGACAGGCAGGCTGAACGATGCGGTACGGATGGTATAGAGCGGGATGCGGACGGTCACGCGGCCCGTCGCATAGTCTCCCCCATCGGGTTGTCGGCGGAACAGGCCGGAAGCCTGGACAGACGACGGATAAAAGTTCTGGGAACGGGCTGCAATGTCATAGCTCGAAGGAGTCTGCCCGTAGGAAGGCAGAAGGGAGACGGCAGCCAGAAACAACAGAAAAAGAATGGGTTTGTTCATAAGATACATACGATTAATGGTTTGAAAAAAAGGGCTGCCCCACGACTGGGAACAAACTGCGGGGCAGCCCCGTCCAGAATGGTGCGGAAAGGCTCCGCACATGCCTTACAACAGGTTCGCCGCCTGGGCGCCCAGCGCGCCCGCAATGGCCGAAGCCACGGCGATGATCACTTTCAGGATCGTGTCCCAAACAGATTTTTTGATTGCCATAGTTCTTTAATTGAAAAATTGATAATTGAGAATTTCTTTTAATGGAGAACTGAGAATGGATAATGGATAATTAAAATTTGAGATGCGAACGGATCATTCTCCATTCTCCATTATCCATTCATGGAGTTATCCATTCTCACAGCGGACTGCCGCCCTCTTCTTCGTCGTCACCGTCGCCGCCGTCGGGTTCGGTGCCGCCCTGCACGTTCAGCTTCTTCAGCTGCGACTCCAGGTCGACGAAGTCGATGCGGTCCTCCACACGGGTGGTGGCGGGATCCAGGTTGGGACGGATGGCGCTCGAGGCGCGGAAGTTGATGCGCACGGACTTGATCTGGTCCGCCCCGCAGTCCTCCTTCCGGTCCACGCCCTCGGTGGTGGCCGAGAGACTGAAGACGCCGAAGCCGTCGACGTTCACCGAATGCCCGTTGTAGAGCTCGGCCCGCATGGCGGCGACGAAGTTGGTCAGCACGCTGCGGATGTCGCCCAGCGTCAGCGAGCTGCTTTCCTTCATCTGCTGCGCCAGCGTGTCCAGCGTGGCCGACTTGCCCCAGACGATGAGTTGGGGGTGGTACTTCCCCGTGCCGTCCTTCAGCGCGGGGTTCTTGCGGAATACGCGTTTGTAGGTTACTGACATAATCGTTTGCTTTTTTAAAAAATTTGGCGTATGTTTGTACGGTGGGCATATACGCCTTCGCCCTGTCTTCCGGTCGACACCACAAAGGTGGGAAAAACTGCGGCGGCAGGATGCGGACTCGTGTCTGCCCGTGCGAACCTGTGCGCACTTGTGCGGACTCAGGCTGACTTCATGCAGACTTCCGGGTCCGGCAAGACACAGAAGAGAGAGAGAAAAAGCATTCAAAAAAAACGAGACAACAGCAAACAGACCCATGATACAGCAATTGGAATTATTGGGACGTACGATAGAGAGGCAACTGGGAGTGTTATCCGCCATCGGCAGAACACTGGACCTCATCGAACAAAAAGAATACCCACCCGACACGACGCCCGACAAGCTATTGGAATATCTCCAATCCCTGAACCGGCAACTGACAAGATGCAGGGAAAACTTCAACGACAAGGACGAATGGCAGAAGAAGCTGACAAGCGCCAAATCCCCAACGGTGTCCTACTACAGAAGGAGACTGCCGCCTCAAGAAGAACAAAGATATCAGCATACCGGACAGAAAGAAATGAAACTGTTCGATACAGCCATGGAGAATCTGGAGAAAATATTCAGCGCAAAAAAAATCCTCAGCGAAAGACTCTGCATCGAACTGAGGAAAATGCTCAAAGAGGTCGAAGGGCAACTGAAGGAGAACGACAAACTGGTAGACAAGGAGCGAAAGGAAAAAGAACGGCAAAAGAAACTGATCGAAGAAGAACTCCTCCGCGCCAAGCGAAACGCCGCCTGGTGAACCGCAAAAGCGGCATAGTTCCTCCGCAGAACTATGCCGCTTCTCACAGAAAACATACCCGCTTGAGGGGCGGAACAATCACGGCTCTCCCAGATACTCCACCAGCAGCCGCACCTGCCGGAGGGAGAAACAGATGTCGTTCTTCCCCTCGCGGCCGGAGTAGAGGCGGTCGTGCAGTTCGCGGTTGTGGCGGATCCAGCGGTTCAGGCGGTTCATGGCCGTGCGGTCAGCCAGGCCGGGGCTGTAGAGGCGGGCCAGGTCCACCTTCAGGTAGGGACGGATGGCGAAGGGAGCTTCGTCGGCAGGCATCAGAGGGGTATCAGTCTTTTTCATAAGCTTCGGGATTTACGGGGTTGTCACTTTTTTTTATTGTCTTTCCCGCCGTTTTCGGCGATTTTGGGGTCCGTTTTCGGGGTTCGGGGTCATTTAAACCCGACGTCTGGCGCGACAAGCGCTTCTTGCGATACCCATCTTTCTGCTTCACAATCAGTTGCGCTTTCTGCGCCCGCTGGAGCATCCGCTTGGCCGTGCTGAGCGAGATGTCGGACGTCATGGCCGTCTCCACAAACTCGGTGTACGAAAATTTTCGTGGAAGGACGGCCAGCACCTGCTCCAGCAGGTGAGTCTTGCGCAGGGCGGGCATGGGACGGTCGCTGTCCGGCAGCGAGGTGCAGAGCAGCAGGCTGTGCTCCAGCACCGTCTGCGTAATGAGCAGCGCCGAGCGGAAGTCCGCGTCCGTACAGGTGTATTCGGGCGAATGGCGGAAACCGTCCCACTTGCGGAAGGCGGTGAGCAGGGCTGCCAGACGCATGGCCAGCAACCCGTGGCGGAAGATGATGCCCAGCAGCGTGTCGCGCCCCTCGGCGTGGGTCTCGGCCAGCAGGCGGCTGAAGAAGGCGGTGTGCCGCTCCCACTGCGCAGGCGTGAAGTTCACCCGCGTGGGGCTTTCCAGCAGGGCCAGGTGCATGCCCAGCAACTCCTCGCCCAGGGTGTGGAAGTAGGAGCCGAGGTCGGGCTGCACGCTGTCCGGGGCGCAGGACTCCCAGCAGACCGACGGCGGACGGGTGCACACGGCGAAGCGGCTGTAGAGCCCCGTCTCCAGCGAGCGGAAGAAGCGGGCAAACTGTTCGGGCGTGCCCGACATGGCCAGCGCCAGCCGCGGACGGCGTGCCACCAGCGGCAGCCCGTCCACCTTGTAGGACGAGGCCACCTCCTCGTGATGGGCCGCCTTCAGCAGGATGTCCTCGAAGCGGCCGTAGTCCGTCCCGATGGCTTCGGTCAGCGTGGCCATCTCGGTGGTGGCCATGGCGCAGCCGGCTTCGCCCGCCGCGGCCAGGCACTCGATCAGGCGGCTCTTGCTGATGGTGGCGGGCAGCTTGAAGTAGGGCATCTTCTCCTCCTCGGGCTTCAGCGCGAAGTCGGGCTGGCGGCGCTGCTTGCGGGCTTCGGCCAGCTCCTGCTCCCACAGGGTCTGCGCCTCCTCGTTCTTCCGGCGCCGCTCGCTGCGCAGGCGGCTGTACCAGTCTTCGGTGGCGTCGAGCAGCGAGGCGGTGAAGGCCACGACTCCCTTGCCCGTACCGGCCGGGGCCACGACGGCCAGGTAGAAGTGGGGCGAATACTCCACCCGCTTGTAGAGGAAGCGCACGCGGGGCAGCAGCGCGCTGCAGCTGTTGAGCGAACCCAGCAGCAGGAAATCGCGCTCGTAGGCATTGGCTGCGGGGCGGACACACCGCTCCAGCAGTGGCGGCAGGGCGTCATACACTTCCCGGGGGATGAGGGGCAGGGCAGCCATGAGGGCTTCATTTTTTTCCGACACTTCGTCCGCCTCGTCGGCCGTTTTCGCCGAAAAACCGGGTTTAAGGGAACCCTGAAACTTGCCTTGGCCCTTTTCGCCTGCCTTTTCCGGCGGCATTCGCGAACTAACATACTGATAACCAGACAGCACCCGCTGGCGGATGTCGCCGGCGTTGAAGTCGGACATGGCGTGGCGGGCGGCATAGAGCGCGATGACCTCGTCCAGTTCCTGCGTCGAAAAACCTTTACGGCGGGCCGAGCGGCCCAGGCGCAGGGCGATGTCGTTGCGCTGTCCGGGACGGAAGGGATACTCCTGCTCGAAGCGGTGGACGAAAGCCGCCAGGAAGCCTTCGCCCGGCACGACGCCGGCATCCTCTCCGCCTGTGGCGGCAGAAGCGGTGCCCACAGGTTGCGGGGCGGTAGGACGTGATGCGGGAACAGCCTCCGCAGGGTCGTAGGGGAAGGGCGTGGCGGCGGGATTGTAGTACGCGGCGGGGTCCCAGGAGTAATAGCAGGGCTGGGTCACGGGGGCGCACTTCTCGTCGTAGGCATGGCGCACGGCGGCACTCACCGCACGCCCCACGGCAGCGTAGACGGGCGCATAGCCCCCGGCCAGGTCCTCCGTACGGATACGGACGAAGATCTTCACCCCTTCGCCCGATATGCTGCGGAAGGCGGCCGCCACATAGGGCAGTGCAGCAGCCAGGGCCATAATCTCGTCCGTTCGACCGACGGTGCCGTCGTAGTCCGCACACGCCAAGCCGCTGTACGACTGCAAGTTGCTCGCGGCATGCCCGCCGAAACAGCGACACGAGGGCGTGACGCAGGGCATGGACGACTTGACGCGTTGTGCCTCGGCCTCCTGTCCGCGCTGCGAGCGCAGGCGACGGTACTGCTCCACCCGCTTGCGGAAGGCCTCGCCGCGGATGTCGGCCACGAACTGCTCGAGCGTAGTGTCCGTGGCACATTTGCTCCTCACGCTGCTGAAACGCGAGAAGCAGAAGATGTTTTTGGATGTTGTTTCCATCGTTTTTGTGATTTTAAAGTCCGGCAAGGGCACCATTGCCCTTGCACAGAGGCAAATCACGGAAGAAAACAACAAAAGAATTCCGGCGGATACCGCACTTTTGGGCAGACACGAAGTGAACGGTATGCAGACAAATGTCACCGTCACTCACATGGATGGACACAGATTATACGCTGAAAACCAAGCTTCTGGAGAGAAATCTATATCTATCCGTATAAGCGAAGGTGAGTTTTTCCATCTCTCCCCGCCCATCCGAAAAGTGCGGCGCCTGTCGCGAGCGGACTTTTAAGACGATTTAACGGCCGGCATCCGTCTTCTCGGAATCGCGCATGTTGATAAAATCATTGCAACGCCACAAAATATTTCCGCCGACATGGCGACGGAACTCGAAAAAAGGACTATCTTTGCCGCCGGTTTTGGTATCGCAGCCCCACCCGCTTCGGAGGCCGCGATGAAAAGGGAACCAGGTGAAAGTCCTGGACAGACCCGCTGCTGTGAGTCCCCGCCATGAAGAATCCTTGGAAAACCCCAAGCCACTGTCCCCTACCAACGGAGGGATGGGAAGGCATCCAGGGATTGGGACAAGTCAGAAGACCTGCCAGAATCTGCCAACGTTTTAACGCTTTCGGGAAATAAGGCGGTGAAACATCGAGTCGGACCTTTCTTTGCCGGACATCCCCCTGTCGCGGACAGGCGAGGGCAAGGCCGTTTCTCTTTGTACTTCTTCTGTCCCTGTTTTCCCGTAGAACTGATAGGAATATGAAAATGGGTAAAACAAACATCCGCTCCTGTCTCCTGCTCGTCGGGATACTGCTGTGTCTGGCTGCAGGCAGCCTTGAGGCCATAGGCCAGGTCAAGGTGCGCCTTTCGGGCAAGGTGACCGACCGCGAAGGCCATCCGGTGGAACAGGCCACCATCGCCATCGAAAACAGCAGCACGGGCTGCTACAGCCATACGGACGGAAGCTACGAACTGATGGTGACGCCGGGCAGGCATGTGGTGGTGGTGTCGTTCGTGGGATACGAGACCCTGAAGATGCCGCTTCGCATCGACGGACCTGTGACCCAGGATTTCCGCCTGAAGGAAAGCAACGTGGGACTGGGGACGGTAGAGGTGTACGGCAAAAGCCAGACGCAGAAACTGAAAGAAGGCGTATTTGCGGTCAACGCGCTGGACGTGAAGGCACTGGCCTCTTCGCTGAACGACCTGAACAGCCTGATGGACCGCACGACAGGCGTCAAGGTACGCGAAGAGGGCGGCGTGGGTTCGGACTTCGATCTGTCTATCAACGGACTTTCGGGCAACTCGGTGCGCTACTTCCTGGACGGCATGCCACTGGACAGCAAGGGCAGCGGCATGTCGCTGGCCAACCTGCCTGTCGGCATCATCGACCGCATAGAAGTGTATAAGGGCGTAGTGCCTGCCCACCTGGGTACCGACGCGCTGGGCGGCGCCATCAACATCGTCACGAAGCAAGAGAAGAAAAACTACCTGGACGCTTCCTACGGCATCGGCTCGTTCCATACGCACAAGGCAGACCTGAACGCACAGTGGGTGGAACGGCGGACAGGACTCATCGTGCGGCCTACGGTGGGCATCAACTATTCGAAGAACGACTATCGGATGAAAGACGTGGAGGTGTGGGACGAAGAGGCGGACGCCTACGTCTACGCCGACCGCAAGCGTTTCCATGACGACTATCTCTCCCTGCTGGGCCAGCTGGAAATAGGTTTCGCCGACAAGTGGTGGGCCGACGCCTTCTTCGTCTCGGGGTCCTACTCGAAAACGGACAAGGAACTGCAGACCGGCTCGGTGCAGACGGTGGTCTACGGCATGGCCGAACGGCAGACGGACGCATGGAACGTGGCGGCACGCTACCGGAAACGCGACTTCCTGGTGGAGGGACTACAGCTGAACGCCTCGCTGTCGCACACGTGGGACCACTCGCTGACGGTAGATACCGCCTACCGGAAATATGACTGGAACGGAGGCTACATCGTGAGCTCACGCAACGAAATTACGGGAAACAAACGCTCGATGCGCCACTACAAACGTCCGATGACCCTGGTACACGCCAATGCCGACTATGCGCTGAACGCACACCATGGTTTCAACCTGGACTACTCGATGAACCGCACGGGCAATGACCGCTATGACGACCTGGATACGGACTTCGAACCGTCGAACGACATACTGACCAAGCATATCACAGGCCTCTCCTATTATCAGTCGTTCTTCGACGACCGGTGGAACAACACCTTCTTCGTGAAGGACTACGTGAACCATGCCAACATCCGCCAGACCGACTCGGGCGCGACGACGGGTTCGAACAATGTGCGGGGCTCCATCACCCGGAACTACTGGGGATATGGCATAGGTACCCGCTTCACCCTTGCCGCTCCCTTTGCCGTGAAGGCCTCTTTCGAACACAGTGTACGCCTGCCCATCGCCCGCGAACTGCTGGGCAACGGAACGACGGTCTATGCCAACGTGGCACTGGAGCCCGAAAGCAGCGACAACGTCAACCTGGGCTTCTTCGGCACCTGGCGTCCGGCTGCCGGGCACACGTTGTACTACGAAGCCAACGGTTTCCTGCGCAATGTGGACAACTTCATCCAGGTGCAGGTGATCGAAAAGGAAGGCATGATGCAATACCAGAACGTTCCGGCCGTACACATCAAAGGCATGGAAGGGGAAGTGCGCTACGACTGGCAGAACAGACTGCAACTGTCCGGCAACCTGAGCTTTCAGGACGCACGCGACCAGCAACAATACAAGACCGACGGAAAACCTTCGGCCACCTACAACAACCGCCTGCCCAACCGCCCCTGGCTGTTCGGCGGAGCCGAAGCAAGCTATACGTTCCACAACGTAGGCCTGCCGGACAGCCGCCTGCGACTGAACTGCAACTACCAATGGGTGCACTGGTATTTCCTGACGTGGGAAGCCTATGGCTCGTACGAGAACAAGTCGCGCATACCGACGCAGCACATCTGCAATACGGGCCTCTCCTACTCGTGGAAGAACGACACTTACAGCCTGTCGCTGGAATGCTCCAACCTGCTGGACGAAACGGCTTACGACAACTACAAGCTGCAAAAGCCTGGCCGGGCCTTCTTTGCCAAATTCAGACTATTCATCAACTAATCTAACCAATAACCAATTGTTTCATTATGAAAAAATTCAAATTTTTACTGAGTGCATGTATGGCTGCCCTGCTGGCCACTTCTTTCACAGCCTGTTCGGACGATCCCGCCGAAGGAAACGGAGGCAACAATAATCCGGAAGAAACGACGAAGGACTATCACTTCGACCTTTTCCTCAGTGTGGGCAAGCATGGCGGCATGAGCCAGGGCGACAGAACCATCGTCAGAAGTGTATCCGACCTGAGCGCCGATGCAGACAAGATTACGATCGAAGGAATCGGCTCCGAATTCGAATCCAATGGAAACACCTACACCATGGAGGCGATCGTGAAAGGCAAATATTATTATGAAGTGCCTTACCAGCCGGCTGACCGCTTTGTGAAACTGGAAGTGAACTATGACCCCACGACCGGCAAAAACGCCCTGAACGTTGTTGGCCAACGTCCGTTTGCCGACGGCTATACATTCAAGGCACGCTCGTACACACACGCCTGGCTGGACGACAACACACTGCTCATCATGGCCGCCAACGGCGATGCAGACAAAATCATCTGGACCAAGCTGAACGCCGACGACATGAGCATCATCGACAGCGGTACCCTGAGTGAAATTACTGCTCCCGAAGGCTATCCGGTACTCACGACATCGGGCATCCTGACCTACCGCCAAAGCGACAAGAAACTTTATTATTTCTACTTTGCCAAGACTTCGAAACGGAACGGAAAGGCTACGCCCTATTTCTACACGGCTATCATCGACCCGGCTACCATGAAGGTGGAAAGCAACGAACCGAACAATATAGCCCAACAGACAGCCGGCAGTGCCTACGGCGAACTGATGCAGAACAGCGTGATGTATGATGAGAATGACAATCTTTACCTGGCCACTTTCACTCCGGACGAAAACGAGAAGGAAATAGGCCACCTGCTTCGCATCAAAAAGGGCGAAACACAGTTTGATACGACTTACGACGGCTATCCGAATGCAGACGGCAAGTTGCTGACCATCCAATACCTGGGCAACGGAAAGGCACTGGCCTACGCACGCAACGATGACGGTGATCCGCAGGACGGTACGCTCAACATCGACTCCTACTGCCACTATTACACCATCCTGAACCTGGCAGACGGCACAAGAGAACGACTGAAATACAACGGTGAGGAAATAGCCTACAATGCCGGCCGCTTCTCCCAACGCACAGCCGTTGTCGACGGGAAAGCGTATGTAGGCGTGAACACCCGTGAGGAATCCTGCATCTATGTCTACGACATCGCAACAGGAAAAGTTGAAAAAGGAGCAGAGGTGGATGCCAGCTTCTACTTCGACATCCTGCGCGTAATGAGCAACCAGTAATCAGCCCCCTGCATGAGAAAAGTCCTTACTTTACTTTTGTTATGTCAAACCGCCCTCCTCTGTCGCGCATACGGAGAGGGCGGTTTTGTTCCTTGCGACTTGCTTGCCAATCTGAAGAGTGGCGAGAAAGCAGCCCTGCTGATGGTACATTTCGGTACGACATACGACGACACACGTGCCCTCACCATCGATGCCCTGAACCGGAAAGCGCAGGAAGCGTTTCCTGAACTTACCTTTACCGAAGCCTATACATCGCGCATTGTCATCCGCCGCCTCAAGCAACGCGGTATCCGGAAAGACACGCCACTCGAAGCACTTCTGCGCCTGAGGGCCGAAGGCTATACACACGTCGTCGTACAGAGCAGCAACATCATTGACGGAGTGGAAATGGAATCGCTTCGGCGCGACGTGGAAAGCATACAGGCTTTCTTTAAAGAAATTCGGGTGGGTACTCCCCTGCTCTATTCGGTGGGCGATTGCCAGAAAGTAGCCGATATCCTGACCGGACGCATGGGCGCAGCAATGTCGGACGGGAAAAAGGAAACGGAACATTTCGTGCTCGTAGGGCACGGCACTCATACTCCAAGCACAGCTGTCTACAGCCAAATGGACCATGTACTGAAAGCCGCCGGACACTCAAACTGCCACGTAGCCACGATAGAAGGCTATCCGACCTTCGACACCCTGCTGGCACAACTGAAAGCTGCGAAAGCCCGAAAAGTGACCTTACAACCCTTCATGCTGGTGGCAGGTGACCATGCCCGCAACGACATAGCCACAGAATGGAAAGAAAAACTGGAAGCGGAAGGCTATACCGTTAATATACGCCAAGAAGGCCTGGGACAAATACCCGAAATCCAAGATATCTTTATCGAACACCTCCGCTTCAGCCTGCACCATCGCAGTGTAGGCATCATGGAAAAGAAAGCTGCCTATGCTGCCGGAAAAGATTGAGACAAGACTGAACCACCCGCGATAAAGACAGCAGTAACGACCGGAAAGTTTACTGAAAAAACGTATCTTTGCCAAAGATTATGAAATCCAAAGAAATGAAACAACCGAAAATAATCGTTGCCGGCATCGGACCGGGCAACGAGCAAGACATCACCCCGGCCGTCAAGGCTGCACTGCACGAAGCAGATGCCGTGATAGGCTACAAATACTATTTTCAGTTTATCACTCCTTACCTGCATCCGGAAACACCCTGCATCGACACAGGGATGAAACGCGAACGCGTGCGGGCCGAACAGGCTTTCGAACTGGCTGAGCAGGGAAAGACGGTATGCGTCATCAGTTCGGGCGATGCAGGCATCTATGGCATGACACCGCTCATTTACGAAATGAAGCGCGAACGGGGCAGCACTGTCGAAATCGTATCCCTGCCCGGCATCAGTGCCTTCCAGAAGGCAGCCTCCCTGCTGGGCGCACCGGTGGGCCACGATTTTTGCGTCATTTCCCTCAGCGACCTGATGACTCCGTGGGAACGCATCGAGAAACGAATCGTAGCCGCTGCCCAGGCCGATTTTGTCACTGCTGTCTATAATCCCAAAAGCGAAGGCCGCTACTGGCAACTCTATCGGCTGAAAGAAATATTCCTGCAGGAAGGCCGTTCCCCCCAGACACCTGTGGGCTACGTCCGCCAGGCCGGAAGACCGGAACAGGAAGTACACGTGACCTCCTTACAAGAATTTGATCCCGAACAGACAGACATGTTCACAGTCGTCATTATCGGCAACTCACAGTCTTATGAATGGGAATGCAGCTTTGTTACTCCCCGGGGATACTATCGGGAAAACGAGGAATCGGGAGCTTCCATCGGACAGGACATCATGATACGCAGTTTCCGTACCATCGAAAGCGAACTGAAGAACAAGGATATCCCCTTGGACCACAAATGGGCCCTGCTGCACGCCATCCATACTACGGCCGATTTCGAAATGGAAGACTTGCTGCGGACCGACAACCATGCCGTATCTACGCTGTACAGACAGATTGCTGACGGACAAGTGAAAACCATTGTCACCGATGTAACCATGGCCGCCAGCGGCATCCGCAAGGGAGCGTTGCAACGGCTGGGAGTGGAAGTGAAATGTTATCTCAGTGATCCGCGCTCGGCTGAAATGGCTGCTGAAAAAAAGATTACCCGTACACAGGCCGGCATCCGACTCGCGGTAGAAGAACATCCTGACGCCCTGTTTGTCTTCGGCAACGCACCGACGGCCCTGATGGAGCTATGCGACCTGATTCGCAAAGAGAAAGCCCGTCCGGCAGGCATCGTGGCAGCACCTGTAGGTTTCGTTCACGTAAAGGAATCCAAGCACATGGTGAAACCTTTTACAGAAATCCCCAAAATCATTGTGGAAGGACGCAAGGGAGGAAGCAACCTGGCCGCTACGCTGGTCAACGCCATCCTTTGCTACAACGATGCCGAGCAACTGCGCCCCGGCCGAGACGTATAAACAGATAAATATGGAACAGAATTTCATCCTGATAGGACTGGATGACAGTCCCTCACCCTTCTTTCCTCCCGAAGTACAGGAACTGATCCGAAACGGAAGGTACTTCTCGGGCGGTGTACGGCACAGGGAGATTGTAGCTTCCCTGCTGCCAGATGATGCCACGTGGATGACCATCAACATACCGCTGGACAACGTATTCGCACAATACAAGGCCCATTTCGAGACCGACGGACATCCTATCGTGGTATTCGCTTCGGGCGATCCGCTGTTTTTCGGTTTTGCCAACACGCTCCGTAAACGGATGCCTGAAGCCCACCTGCAACTCTATCCTGCCTTCAACTCCTTGCAGACATTGGCACACAGGATGGTAATCCCCTACAGCGACATGCGAAACGTATCGCTGACCGGACGCCCTTGGCAGGAACTGGACAGAGCCTTGATAGAACGAAGCACCCAAATCGGCATCCTGACCGACCGGGAACACACTCCCGACGCCATTGCCCACCGCATGCTGGACTATGGCTACAGCCAATATACGGTCTATGTAGGCGAACACCTGGGAAACCCAGACAAAGAACGCATCCGCCGGATGACGGTTGAAGAGACTGCCCGAAGCTGCTTTGAACGCCCCAATTGCTTGATCTTGAAAGCTGACACTCCTCTCCCACCACGTCCCTTCGGCATCCCTGACGAGGCTTTCGATCATTTGGACGGACGTGCCCGCATGATAACCAAGGCCCCTATCCGGCTGCTTACGCTCCGTGCACTCGAACTGAACAGTCGACGTGTGTTTTGGGATATCGGTTCCTGCACGGGTTCGGTATCCATCGAAGCACGCCTTCAGTTTCCGCATCTGACGGTCATTTCTTTTGAAATACGTCCCGAAGGCAGGCAACTGATGGAAGTGAACAGTCGCCGCTTCGGCGTTCCGGGCATACAACATCTGACAGGAGACTTTCTGCAAACCGACCTTTCCTCCTTACCTCTTCCCGATGCCGTATTTATCGGTGGTCATGGAGGCAAACTGGGCGAAATGATGGAAGGAATAAAGAAACTTCTCCAGCCCGGTGGATGTATCGTCTTCAACTCCGTATCTGCCGAAAGCGGGAAAGCCTTCCGCGAGGCAGCCGCAAAACTGGGTATGCAACTGCAACCATCGGTACGCATTGCGTTGGATGACTACAATCCCATCGAAATAATGAAAGCTACCTTATAATAGAAATAGAAAACATGGATAAAAAGACAGCCATTATATTGATTTCCGAAGAAGGATTGCCGCTGGCACACCGTCTGTTGCCGGAATTTCCCCAAGCCGTCATCATCAGTACGACGGTCAAGGACAATACCTGCCTGAATGTAGAAAGCTATGCGAACTTCTTCAATGAAAATTTCCATCGCTATGACGCCTTTATCTTTATCGGAGCCATGGGGATTTGTGTACGGAGCATAGCGCCTTTCATCGCAGACAAGCATACGGATCCTGCAGTAGTATGTATAGACAGTACGGGACGATATGCCATTCCTGTCCTGTCGGGACATGTAGGCGGGGCGAACGAGCTGGCCCGATGTGTGGCCGGATGTATCGGAGCGGAAGCCGTGATTACTACACAAAGTGACCGTACCGGCCTGTGGGCACTCGATACACTGGGCACTGAATACAACTGGACAGTCCTGACTGCCGAAGGTGGAAACATGATTTCTGCAAATTCTGATGAAGGACATCGCATAATAAACCGGCTCATCAGCCTGTTTGTCAAACAAGTACCCACATTGCTGTACATCGGTGTACGGGTGCCGGGTGTGGAGCGGTTGGAGCAGACTTGTCCGCCGCATGTCAGCATCCGTTACGGACGCTTCGAAGACATCGACTTGAAGCCTTACGAACTAGTCTTGCTGATTACGCCTTTCCGCTACAACACTGCCGGAATCCCTACCCTTTATTACATTCCGCAGGTACTCCATGCAGGCATCGGACTGGCACACAACGCCGGACCTGTCGAGGAAGTCATCCGGCAACTGGACGAAACGCTGTACAGCCAACACATCCATCCCGCCGCAATTTCCGATTTTGCCACCATCTGCGAGAAACGTGAAGAGCCGGTAGTCGGACAGCTGAAATCCCGGTTCCCCGTGCACTTCTATACAGCCGAAGAGCTGAAGGCGGTAGACGTCCCTACCCCGAGCGAAGTAGTACAAAAACACATGGGTACGCCCAGCGTCAGCGAAGCAGCAGCCCTGCTGGCCTCGGAAAGCGGGTGTCTGGTACTGAACAAACAGAAAGGCAGTAACTATACCCTGGCCGTAGCCATTGGAAAGGGAATAATGACCGACAGCGGCCATATCGAAATCGTGGGAGCCGGTCCGGGCGATCCCGACCTGATATCCGTACGCGGACGACAGATGCTGGAAAAAGCCGATCTGATACTTTATGCCGGCAGTCTGGTGCCCCGCGAACTGACCTATTGTGCCAAACCAGGTGCTGTAGTCCGCAGTTCTGCCTCCATGAATCTGGAGGAACAGTTCGCGCTGATGAAAGAATTCTATGACCGCGGTTGCTTCATTGTCCGGCTGCACACGGGTGATCCTTGTATCTATGGAGCCATACAGGAACAGATGAACTATTTCGACCAATACCAGATGAGTTATCACATCACGCCGGGTATTTCTTCTTTCCAAGCCGCTGCCGCTTCCCTGAAATCACAGTTTACCATTCCCGAAAAAGTGCAGAGTATCATCCTGACCCGCGGCGAAGGACGGACACCCATGCCCGAACGGGAAAAGCTGCACCTCATGGCGCGGTCGCAAAGTACGATGTGCATATTCCTCAGCGCGGGTATCGTAGACCAGGTGCAGAGCGAACTGTTGCAGGAATATCCCGAAGATACGCCTGTAGCCGCCTGTTACCATCTGACGTGGAAAGACGAACGAATCTACCGCGGTGTGCTGAAAGATTTGGCCAAGATTGTGAAAGAAAACAACCTGACACTGACTACCCTGCTAGTAGTGGGCGAAGCCATTGACAACCGCCAAGGCTTGTCCCGCCTCTATGCGCACGAGTTCAAACATCTGTATCGGAAGGATTGAATTATGATTCTTATTTTAGGAGGAACCACCGAAGGCCGACTGGCAGCAAACACACTGGACGAATCGGGCAATCCGTTTTACTATTCTACCCGTGGAAATGAACAGGAAGTGTCCCTACACCACGGCATCCGTCTGCAAGGAGGCATGGATGCGGGAGCGATGGAGCAATTCTGTCGGCAAAAGGGAATCCGGCTACTGGTCGATGCCGCTCATCCTTTTGCTGAGGAACTGCATCGCAACGTAGCTACAGTGGGGCAACGTCTGCAAGTTCCTGTAATCAGACTTGAGCGCATCTATCCGCCACGTACGACCTGTCCTGTTATCTGGTGTGCCGACTACGACGAAGCTGTGAAAAAAATACAGCAATCGCATCCGGCCTCTCTCCTCCTGCTTACGGGCGTACAGAGCATTGCCCGCCTGGCTGCGCTATGGAAAGATGAAAACATATGCTGCCACTGCCGCATCCTCGACCGCGACAGCTCACGCCTGTTGGCCGACCGCCAAGGATTTCCTCGCGAACGCCTCTGCTATTACCACGAAGGCGAAGACGAACGAATCGTGATGGAGCAACTTCACCCGAAAGCTATCGTATTGAAAGAAAGCGGTTTGTCGGGAGGATTTAAAGAAAAGGTTGAAGTGGCAACAAGCCTTGGTATCCAAGTGTTTGCCATCCAACGCCCGCCACTTCCTCCTTCGTTTATAACCGTAACAGGGAGGCATGGACTCCGTCGGCAAGTGGAACAACTGCTTCCCGAATTCTACCCACAACACACGGGACTTACCACCGGAACCTGTGCCACAGCCGCCACCGTAGCTGCCGTTTGGAAAGCCCTTGACGATAATACTCCCGACACATTTCCAGTCCTTCTGCCAGACGGCGAAATCCTGACGATACCTGCCCGTCCTACAGAAAGGATTTTATCTGCCGACGGTAAGACCGTCGTCGCTTCAGCCTTTACTGTAAAAGATGCAGGAGATGATCCGGATATTACCAACGGCATGACGATAGAAGCCCGCGTCACGTTGCACCTGTCGTCCGTTGCCACTTCTACCACTCCTCTATCCATTCACATCAATGGCGGTTGCGGAGTGGGTCGTGTTACGTTACCAGGTTTGGGAATTGAGGTGGGACAAGCTGCCATTAACGCTACCCCACGTCGGATGATAGAAAACAGCATCCGTCACTTGCTGCAATCCTTGCCTATGAGAGCCAATCCTGTCTCGATAGACGTTCTCATTTCCGTACCGGGTGGTGAAGAAATTGCCCGCCGCACTTTCAACCCTCGCCTAGGCATTGAAGGGGGAATTTCGATTATCGGCACGTCGGGCATTGTGAAGCCCTTCTCGACAGATGCTTTTATCCGCTCCATCGCCAAATCTATGGAAGTGGCACGCGCTACAGGCAGTCCACGTGTCGTTATCAATTCGGGTGCCAAGAGTGAACGTTTCGTCCGTGCCTATTATCCTGAACTACCGCCACAGGCTTTCGTACACTACGGCAACTTTATCGGCGAAACGCTGAAACTGGCCGACAGCCTGAATGTGCCTCGCATTACGCTGGGTGTTATGATAGGCAAAGCTGTCAAGCTGGCAGAAGGCCATCTGGATACCCACAGCCGCCAGGTGACGATGAACCGTAACTTCATCATTTCAATGGCTCGTGAAGCCGGTTGCGGTGAAGACGTCTGCACACGCATCGACGGCATCACTTTGGCTCGTGAATTATGGGATCTTATACCAGCCTCGCTTTTGCCAACCTTTACGCAGACCGTCATTGACCACTGCCACCACCACTGTGCCCCTCTCTTACCTCACGGTGAACTGACCATTTTACTGATTTCGGAAGATGGGCGAATATACGCATAATCCTATCAGCTTTTCAATCCATTTTCTTGCCGCTTCATCTCCAGTAATACGCCAAACGTCAGAGGAAGGGCCAGTAGAAAAGTGCAGATGTCGGAAACGGCCTGACACATCTCCACGCCCTGAAGCCCGAAGAAATGGGGAAGGATAAAGATAAACGGCACAAAGAACAAGCCCTGACGGGCAGACGAAAGGATGGTGGCACGCACGGATTTGCGGATAGTCTGCAACATCATGTTGCTGATGATGACGAACGTGCCCAGCGGATAGGTGACAAGCTGCCAGCGCAGGGCCGAAGCACCTGTGGCCACCACAGCGGGGTCGCCCTTACGGAACAGCTCCACCACCTCTTCGGCAAAGCCGAAACCCAACACAGCACAGCAGGTCAGGAAAATAAAACCGATACGTACACAGAGCCAGAAACCCTGACGCACACGGCTATAAAGACCTGCGCCGTAGCAGAAGCCACAGAGGGGCTGGAAACCCTGCCCGAAACCGATCAGGAAAGAATTGATGAACATACCAATGCGTGACACGATGGACATGCCTGCGATGGCAGCGTCGCCATACGCTCCGGCGGCCAAGTTCAGCAGGATGGTGGACAGGCTGGCGAGTCCCTGGCGGGCAAGCGAGGGCGTACCACCGCCAATAATTTCCTTGATGAAGGCGAACGACGGCGTAAAGTTGCGATAACGGATGGGGATATTTCCCCCCTTCGTAGCCATGTAGAGCAGCAGCGTAAAGCTGCACACCTGACTAATGACCGTGGCCAGCGCAGCACCCGCCACGCCCATATCGCAGACGAAGATAAACAGCGGGTCGAGCACCACGTTGAGGATCGCCCCGCTCACGATGCCCACCATAGCGTAGGCGGCATTCCCCTGAAAACGTATCTGATTGTTCAGCACCAGCGATGAAGCCATGAAAGGCGTACCTGTCAAGATAATACCTAAGTAGCGTTCCGTATAAGGCAAGATGGTGGGTGTAGAGCCCAGCATCTGCGACAGCGGTGTGAGGAATAGCAACCCCAACACCGCCAACACACAGCCCGTGAAGAAGGCCATAAAAAAGCCCGTGGCTGCCATCTTCTCCGCATTGGCCACGTCGCGGGCGCCCAGACGGCGCGAGATGTAGTTACCCGACCCGTGGCCGAAGAAGAAACCGACAGCCTGGATGATGGACATCAGCGAGAACACGATGCCTACCGCCGCCGTGGACTGCGTATTAATCTTACCGACGAAGTACGTGTCGGCCATGTTGTAGAAAGCCGTCACCAACATACTAATGATGGTGGGGATGGCCAGGCGGGTGATGACACCCGCAATGGGGGCAGTAGTCAGCTGCTCGTAGTTTTCTTTGGCTGTGTGATGGTGTATCAACATCTCATATAATCTTTTTTATCCGTTAGGTAACAAGTCCGCCTCCCGGATAACGTCCAGCAATTCGCTGATACTGCAGACAGTGACCATAGTGCCGTCCGCCCGGTGAAACACGAAAGGAGCATCACCCCGCAGGTCGCCCGTCTCGATGAAGACAGCAGACTCCACGTTGCGGTTAGCCTGAATACCGTTGCGCTGCAAGGCCTTGCGCACCATGGCATAGCGTTGTCCGTGTCCGGCGAGGCGGATTTGCGAAGTGTATTCATTGTCCATACGGAAGAGGCCCGTCTCCAGATCGAACACAATGCCCTTACGGGCGAAAAAGCGGCTCAGACTGCCGTCCAGCGACAGGTCTTCGGGCGTGCCGATGGTCACCCCGCTCGCCTTGTCCATCAGCCAGATTTTGTCGGCTATTTGGAGGGCCAGCTCCAGGTCGTGGGTGGAGAGGAAAATGGTCTTGCCCGTGCTACGACTCAGGCGGTGGAGCAGCTGCATCATCTCCACCTTGCTGGGAAAGTCGAGGAAGGCCGTCGGTTCGTCCAGGTAGATGACGGGCGTCTCCTGTGCCAGCGCCTTGGCTATCATCACCTTCTGGCGCTCGCCGTCGCTCAGGGTATCCACCATGCGGTCGGCCAGGTGTGCGATGCCCACCAGGGCGATGGAACGGGCCACCACCTCCTTGTCTGCCTTCGACAGGGTTCCCCAAAAGCCGGTGTAAGGGCTGCGTCCCAGACCCACCAGCTCCGTGGCGGTCATGTTACGAATGTCGCATTTCTCCGTCAGCACCACGCTCAGCACGCGCGACAGCTGCTTGTCCGTGTAGGCATCAATCTCCTTGCCCTGCACGTAGATGTTTCCGTCCAGCTTGGGCTGGAAGGCCGAGAGCGTGCGCAGCAGGGTGGACTTCCCCACTCCGTTGGCTCCCAAAAGGCAGGTCAGCTCGCCGCCGCAGATGTCGGCCGAAATGCCTGCCGCCACCGTCTTCACGCTGTGCTTCGAAGCGTAGCCGATGGAGAGGTTTTCGATATGGATGGTTGGTTCGTTCAAAGGGTCTTTCTATATTAATGGGTTCATATTCAGTTATTCGTCTATCTCACTTTTCCTGCGCCTGAAGAGCACCGAAGCAACGACCGGCGCACCAATGAGTGCCGTCACCGAGTTTACCGGCAGGGCGCCCTCGAAGCCTGGCATACGGGCAATGAGGTTGCACACCAGAGCCAGAGCGGCACCCGTCAGCAGCGTGGCAGGCATCAGCACACGGTGGTCCGACGAGCGGAAGATGGCACGGCACAGATGGGGCACGGCCAGGCCCAGGAACATAATGGGGCCGCAGTAGGCCGTCACGATGGCCACCAGCACGCCCGAGCAGAGAATGACCAGCAGGCGGGCCCGCCGGATGTTCAGTCCCAGGTTGCGCGCATAGCTGTTGCCCAGCAACAGCAGATTCATGGTCTTGATGAGCAGGAACGACAGCGGCAGCAGCACGGCCATGATGCCCACGAACAGCAGCATCTGGTCACCTGAAACGCGGGCGAAGCTGCCCAGTCCCCAGATGACATAGGCACGGATATCCTCTTCGACACTGAAGAACTTCAGCACACCGATGACGGCATTGGCCACGTAGCCTATCATGACGCCGATGATGAGCAGCGTCACGTTGCCGCGCACCTTCATCGACACATAGACGATGAGCGCCATCACCGACATGGCACCCACGATAGCGGCCAGCGACAACGCCACTTCGCCCAGATAGCCCAGACGGCTCAGGGCAACGCCCCCGACAGCACCGGACAGCAGCACTACCATCGCTACGCCCAGGCTGGCACCCGAGCTAACGCCCAGCACCGAAGGGTCGGCCAGCGGATTGCGGAACACCGTCTGCATCTGCAGGCCGCTGACCGACAGGCCCGCGCCCGCTACCAGCGCCGTCAGAGCCTGAGGCACGCGCGACTTCCACACGATGTTCTGCCACACCACCGGCTCGTCCGTCCCGCCCGCCAGGATGCGGCACACCGAGCGCAGGGGGATGTCCACCGAGCCCAGCAGCAGGTTCAGCAGGAAGAACAGGGCGATGAACACGGTCATCAGCAGCATCAGGGGGAGTATGGGGCGATGGTTCATGGCGTTTATTTCAGTCGTTCGTAATACGTGGGTTCATACTGGGGCAGCAGGTCGGGATGGAAGGCGTGTATCAGGTCCTTCAGCACCACGTCGGGCTGCATGGGCATGCTCTCGTAGAAGGGCGTGGTGCGCATGTTGCAATAGACCACCGCCCGCTCGCGGAAGGCACGGAAGTCGGCATAGCGCGCGTCGGTGGCCTTCAGGGCGTCGTAGGAGAAGGTGCCTTCGTAGCTGTTGACGATGCGCCAGAAGTCGGCCTCGTCGGCCCGGCTATAGACGGTCTCGAAGTCCAGCGTCACGCCGCCCGAACGGGGGTCGTCCTTCAGGAAATAATCGGCTCCAGCATCGCGGAACAGCTGGGCCAGGAAACTTCTGCCGCCTACGGCATACCAGTTGCCTCCACGCAGCTCGCCGCTGAACACCACGGGACGCTTCTCCACGCCCGCGGCCAGGCGACAAAGCTCCTTGTAGCGCGCCTCAATGGCGGCAAAGCACTCGTTGGCTTCGCATTCGCGCCCGATAAACAGGCCCACCAACTTCACCCACTCCGCCTGTCCCAGAGGCGTCATCTCCTTGTAGCCCAGATGGGGTACCAAGGGGATATCCGTGTCGCGCAGGGCGTCGTAGCCGCCGCGCTTGAAGGGGGAGATGAAAATGACATCGGGTTCCACGCTCATCACCACCTCAGAGTCGAAGTTGCCTTCGATGCCTATCTTCACCGTGTGGCCCTCGGCCAGCTGGCGGTTCATGGTGGGATCGAAAAGGTGGCGCGTGCTGGTGATGCCCGTCACCAGCGGACAGGCGTCCAGGACGATGAAGTTGGACAACTGGAGCGACGTCATGCAGATGACGCTGCGCACGGGTGTCTCTATCGGAGTATAGTCGCGGGGGAGGTCGGCCGGATGCGTACCGCGGGGCACAAGGGCAAAGTGATAGCCCGGCGCCTCGGGGTTCTGCGGGTCGTGTACGTCCAGCAGGCGAACGCCGTCGGCACGATAGTCTATGGTGTAGCCTTCGGCATAGGTGGGAGTTACCCGTGACAAGGAGTCGGCCGGAGCCATGGCGGCGCTGTCGGTCTGCATTCCATCGGCGGTCGAAGGCTTCGACGACCGGGAACCGCAGGAGCCCGCAAAACAGGTGACGGCCAACAACAGGCCGGCAAAGAGGAGTCTGTTCATCGGTAAGGTCTTTTTAAAATCAGGTGCAAAGTTAACCGAAACGGCGGAATATCGCAACTTACGTGTGTGAAACTTCCCTATCGGCGGACAATGGAATGGATACGCAGACAGGATAATCTGTGGTTGAAAAACCATCCGCGACACACACCCGTTCCGCATTTCTTTTTGTAATTTTGCCACCGCAAAAAAAATCCCGAAACAACAGAAGAAAAACCTATGAACCACTACCCCATCCTGTTCATCTCCCTGGGCCCCGGCGACCCGGAACTCATCACCCTGAAGGGCTGGAAGGCCCTGCAGGCAGCCGACATCGTGTTCTGCCCCGAAACGGAGGGGCGCAACGGAGAGCGCACCTCGCGCGCAGCGAACATCGTGCAGCGGCTCGGCGTGGGCGACGACCACATCCGCCGCTTCCTGCTACCCATGAGCAAACGGCGCGAAGCGGCGCTCCAGGCCTACGACGGCGTGTATGCCGAAGCGCGTGCCCTGCAGGACGAGGGACTGCACGTCTGCATCGTGGCGGAGGGCGATGCGGGCTTCTACTCGTCCGTCCACTACGTCTTCGAGCGGCTGCGGGCCGACGGACGGGCGGCGGAACACGTGGCAGGCATCCCCGCCTTCATCGCCGCCGGGGCACTGGCAGGACTGCACATAGCCAGCCAGGAACAGCGGCTCACGGTGTTGCCCGGCACGGCGACCGCACAGGAGCTGGAACGGCTGGTGGACGACGACGGAACGGTGGTCATCATGAAGCTGTCGCAATGCGCCGACGAAGTGCACCGCTGCATGGCCCTGCATCCAGAGTACACGTACCACTACTTCGAGAACGTAGGTACGGCGACGGAGTTCTACACGTGCGACGCGGCGGTGGTAGCCGCGCGGCGCTTCCCCTACTTCTCGCTGATGATTGTACAAGGGTAACGAAGAGAACATAAGAAAGACACACAATATTTCCATAAACAAACTGGTGTATAAAAAAGGGGGCCGAAGCCCCCCTTTTTAGAAAAATCTGCGTATTCCGCGTCATCCGCGGCAGAACCGTCATTGCAGCTCCAGCGTCACGATGGACTTCGCCGGCAACGTCAATCGAAGAACTCCCTTCTCAATTTTGGCATCCTTGAACGGTACGGGCCGCACGCGGTCGGGCTGATCGAAGGTGTTGCAGTCGGTGACGTGCTCGGCCGTCAGCACCTCGCCCACAGCCTTGCGTGCCGTGATGCCGGAGAGGCGGACGGTGACTTCCTGCGCCTCATTCAGATCGACGTTGGAGAGCGAGAGGTGTACGCGCCCTTCCTTGTCGCGCGAGGCAGTAGCACTGAGCAGCGGCAAGCGTCGGCCGTCGCGCACATCGACAGTGGCGCAGTCCAGTTCCAACGGCAGATAAGTGGCATCCTGGTGCACGCGGTACATCTTGAAGACGTAGTACGTAGGCGTCAAGACCATGCGGTCGTCCTTCGTCAGGATCATGGACTGGAGGACGTTGACCACCTGGGCGATGTTGGCCATCTTCAGGCGGTCGGTGTACTTGTGGAAGATGTCGAGCGAGAGGGAGGCCACGAAGGCGTCGCGCAGGGAGTTCTGCTGGTAGAGGTGTCCGGCAATGGTGCCCGGCTCCTCGTCCCACCACGTGCCCCACTCGTCGAGCATCAGGGCTATCTGCTTCTTGGGGTCATACTTGTCCATGATGGCGCAGTGGCGACGGATGACGTCCTCCACCTCGCGGCACTTGCCCAGCGCCCAGTAATAGTCTTCGTCGGTGAACTGCGTGGCCGAGCCCTTGCTACCGCTCCAGCCTGCCACGGTGTAGTAATGGAGCGAGAGACCCTGCATCCGTCCGCCCACGCGGTTCATGAGGACGTCGGTCCAGTTGTAGTCATAATCGCTGGCACCGCTGGCTATCTTGAACAGGCGGTTGCCGTCGTAGTTGCGACAGTAGGTGGAGTAGCGCCGGTAGAGGTCGGCGTAGTATTCGGGGCGCATACTGCCGCCGCATCCCCAGCTCTCGTTGCCCACGCCGAGGTATTTCACCTTCCAGGCCTTGTCACGGCCGTTCTGCCGGCGCAGGCGTGCCATGGGCGAATCGCCCTCGGAGGTCATGTATTCCACCCACTTGGCCAGCTCCTCGACTGTGCCGCTGCCCACGTTGCCGCTGACGTAGGGCTCGCAGCCCAGCATCTCGCAGAGGTTCAGGAACTCGTGCGTGCCGAAGCTGTTGTCCTCGATGGTGCCGCCCCAGTTGTTGTTCACCATCTTAGGGCGCTGCTCGCGGGGACCGATGCCGTCCATCCAGTGGTATTCGTCGGCAAAGCAGCCGCCGGGCCAGCGCAGGACGGGCACGCGGAGCTCCTTCAGGGCGTTGAACACGTCGGTGCGGTAGCCCTGGATGTTGGGTATCGGCGAGTCCTCGCCCACCCACAGGCCGCCGTAGATGCAGGTGCCCAGGTGTTCGGCAAACTGGCCGTAAATTTCTTTCGGAATGATTTGGTTGCCGCGGTCGGCCTCCACGGTAAGGTTCGCGCTGCGCTGTGCGGGGAGCGACAGCGAGGCGGTCAGCAGCAGGCTGCTGAGGAAGAGTTTGTTTGTCATGGAATAGTAATCTTTAAGTATGAAAAATGGAGTTCTACAGTTGTTGATAGATAAGGAAAGCCAGCCGACAGGTATCGGCTGACCGTCCGAGCCCTCGGAAATGCTCCCGACAGGTGTCGGCTGGCTGTCCGAGCCCTCGGGAATGCTCCCGACAGGTGTCGGCTGGCCGTCCGAGGCCTTCGCCTATTTCTTGCAACTGACAGCTGACGCTTCCACAGGCAGGCAAGCCTTGTAGGTCTCGATGTAGGCATTGAAGCCGGCCACGTCTTCGGGCACGGGCGCCACCTCGACACCGGCGTCGCCGACAAACACCTGCGCGTCCAGGAAGTCGGGGAGCGACAGTTTCTTGTCGTTGTTCACCAGGTAGGAACCCAGCAGGGCGATGCCCCAGGCTCCCCCCTCGCCTGCCGTCTCCATGACGGAGATGGGCGAGTTGATGGCTGCCGCCAGGATGCGCTGGCCCACGCCCTTGGTCTTGAACAGGCCGCCGTGGCCCGTGATGCGGTCCACACGGATTTTCTCGTCGTTGAACAGGATGTCGTTGCCTATTTTCAGCACGGCCACGGAAGCGTAGAGGTGGGCGCGCATCAGGTTGGCCAGGCTGAACTTGTCCGTGGCCGAGCGCACGAACAAGGGACGCCCTTCGGCCAGTCCGGTGACGGGTTCGCCTGAGAAGTAGTTGTAGGCCATCAGGCCGCCGCAGTCGGCGTCGCCCTCGAGGGCATGGTTGTAGAGCTTGCCGTAGATGTCGTTCATGTCGACGGGCAGTCCCATCAGTTCCTGGTATTCCTTGAAGAGGTTGACCCACGCGTTGAGGTCGGAGGTGCAGTTGTTGCAGTGTACCATCGCCACGGGGCTTCCGTCAGGCGTGGTCACGATGTCGATGGCCTCGTAGGGACGCGAAAGCTCCTTCTCCAGCACAATCATGGAGAACGACGACGTTCCGGCGGAGACGTTGCCCGTGCGCTGCTTCACGGCGTTGGTGGCTACCATGCCCGTGCCTGCGTCGCCTTCGGGCGGACAGAGCGGGATACCGGCTTTCAGCCGTCCCGTGGGGTCGAGCTTGCGGGCACCTTCGGCCGTCAGGCGTCCGGCGTCCTCACCGGCCATCAAGACGCGGGGCAGGATGTCGCGCAGCTTCCAGCCGTAGCCCGGAGCAATCAGCTGCTCGAACTTCTCCACCATCGGGGCGGAATAGTCTTTCGTTTCGGGGTCGATGGGCAGCATACCGGAGGCATCGCCGATGCCCAGCACGCGTTCACCCGTCAGCTGCCAGTGGACGTATCCGGCCAGCGTCGTCAGGAAGTCGATAGAGGGCACATGGGCCTCGCCGTTCAGGATGGCCTGGTAGAGGTGCGAGATGCTCCAGCGCAGGGGGATGTTGTAGACAAAGAGCTCGGACAGCCGGGCGGCGGCGGGGCCGGTGTTCGTGTTGCGCCACGTGCGGAAGGGCACGAGGATGTTCTGCTGCTTGTCGAAAGCCATGTAGCCGTGCATCATGGCGCTGACGCCGATGGCGGCGAGGGTCTCTATCTCCGTGCCGTACTGCTTCTTCACGTCGGCTTGCAGGTCGGCGTAGCAGTCTTGCAGGCCGCCCCACACAGCGTCGAGGCTGTAGGTCCAGAGGCCGTCGACGAGCTGGTTTTCCCACGTGTGGCTGCCCTGTGCGATGGGCTTGTTTTCCTCGTCGATGAGTACCGCCTTGATGCGGGTGGAGCCGAACTCGATGCCGAGGATGGCGCGTCCGGCTTCTATGGTGGATTTGGGATCTGATTTCATACGAATGGTATTGTATATAAGGTGAAACAAAAAGAAGAAGGAAGACACACCCAATGTGTGCCTTCCTTTCTTCGGTTACAGATTTAGCAAAGCGCCTTGTTCAGCATGTAGTACACTTCGTTCATGCGGAGCTCTTTCTTGAACTCGCTGATGGTGGTGTCCTTGTTGATGTGAACCATCTCGATGCCTGCAATCTCGGCGTAGTCTTCCCAGTATTCGGCCGTCAGGTCGTAGGAGAAGCAGGAGTGGTGCGTGCCACCGGCCAGGATCCAGGCGCCTGCGCCTACCTCGAAGTTGGGCATCGGTTTCCACAGGGCGGAAGCCACGGGCAGCTTGGGCAGCGGTTTCGGCTCGATGCACTCTACATCGTTTACAATCAGGCGGAAGCGGTTGCCCAAGTCAACGACCGTAGCGGTGCAGCCGGTACCCACCTTCGACGTGAACACGAGGCGCGCCGTCTGGCTCTTGCGGATGCCGATGCCGAGGTAGTGAACTTCCAGACGGGGCTTCTGGGCAGCGATGAGCGGACATACCTCCAACATGTGGGCCTGAAGGATGGAGCTGTTCTCGCCGTCGAAGTTCAGCGTGTAGTCCTCAAGGAAGGAGCAGCCGGTGGGCAGGCCCTGGTTCATCACCCATACGGTACGGTAGAGGGCGGCGGACTTCCAGTCGCCTTCGGCACCGAATCCGTAGCCTTCAGCCATCAGGCGCTGAGATGCCAATCCCGGAATCTGGTCGAAGTAGCTGCCGTCGGTCTGGCCCAGGTCGTCGAAGTTGGTGGTGAAGCCTTTGGCACCCTTCGCCTTCAGGATGGCACGCAGGGCGAGTTCGGCCTTGGCGGCATTCCAAACTTTTCCATAAGCTTCGGTACGTCCGTCTTCCAATGCGGCGTCGTGATCGTAAAGGCGGAAGTATTCGTCTACCAATGCCTTCACGTCTTCATCCTTCACCTGTGCGTGATATTCCATCAGCTCGCTCACGGGGCAATAGTCCACGTGGTAGCCCATGCGCTGCTCGGCCTCCACCTTGTCGCCGTCGGTCACGGCCACGTTGTTCATCTGGTCGCCGAAGCGGATGATGAGCATATCCTGAGCATCGGCCCAAGCGGCGCAGACGCGCATCCATACGGCGATCTTCTTCTGCGTTTCCTCTTCCTTCCAGTAGCCTACCACCACTTTGCGGCGGATGCGCATGCGGGTGCAGATGTGGCCGAACTCACGGTCGCCGTGGGCACTCTGGTTGAGGTTCATGAAGTCCATGTCCATCGTATCCCAGGGAATTTCCTTGTTGTACTGCGTGTGCAGGTGGAGCAACGGCTTCTTCAGCTGCTGCAAGCCGTGAATCCACATCTTGGCGGGCGAGAAGGTGTGCATCCAGGTGATGACACCGATACAGCGTTCTTCGTTGTTGGCAGCCTTGAACACGGCTTCCACTTCCTTGGACGAGTTGGCCGTACCTTTATATACCACCTTGACAGGCAGCTTGCCCGACTCGTTCAGACCTTTTACCATCTCGTTACTGTGTGCATCAACTGCGATTACTGCGTCTCCTCCGTACAGAAGCTGTGCTCCTGTGACGAACCATACTTCATATTGATCAAATGCGTTCATAATAGTACAATGTTTATTAATTATTGGGTTATGATTCTTTTTGGTTGATTATTCATATCATTTCTTCTGTCCGTAGTAGGCATTCGGTCCGTGCTTGCGGCTGAAGTGCTTCTCGATGAGCAGCGGGTTCATGGTCAGGTTAGGATTGACGGCGTAGGCAATGGATGCCATCTTGGCCACCTGCTCCATGACGACGGCGTTGTGGACAGCGTCGTGCGCATCCTTGCCCCAGGCAAAGGGACCGTGGTTCTTGACCAGCACGCCTGGTGTGTGCACGGGGTTCAGGCCTTCGAAGCGCTGCACGATGACATTGCCCGTCTCCAGCTCATACTCGCCCTTCACTTCGGCCTCGGTCATGTCGGCCGTGCAAGGAATGGCGTCGTGGAAGTAGTCGGCGTGCGTCGTGCCGATGTTAGGTATATCGCATCCGGCCTGTGCCCAGGCAGTGGCATAGGTAGAGTGTGTATGCACCACTCCACCGATTTCGGGAAAAGCCTTGTAGAGCACCACATGGGTCGGCGTATCTGAAGAAGGACGAAGATTCCCTTCCACTACCTTACCGTCTAGATCGACTACCACCATGTCCGTGGCCTTCATCTCGTCATAGTTTACACCACTGGGCTTGATGACCACCAGCCCGCTTGCGCGGTCGATGGCCGACACGTTTCCCCAAGTGAAGATGACCAGTCCGTGCTTCACCAAGTCAAGGTTAGCACGAAATACTTTTTCTTTCAGTTCTTCTAGCATAATTATATCGCTTAAACGTTAACTTATAATTTAAATTTAGGAGCTTTCCGATAAATGTTCTCATTAAATTGATACAGGGCCGCACTACGTTTGGAGCCGGTTTTGTCTTTTTTGTCCGTCTTCTCAATGTAGTTCATCTCCGCAATCCGCTTACGGAAATTGCGTTTATCAATAGGCTCTCCATAAATAGCTTCATACAGACTTTGCAATTGTGACAGGGTAAAGAGCTTGGGAAGCAGATTGAAGCCGATAGGCTCCGTAGATGCTTTCTTCTGCATCATAGCACGTGCCTTCTGAACCATCTCCAAATGGTCGAATATCAAAGGAGGCAAGTCATTGATTCCAATCCAGAAAGCATTATGCTGTTGAACCAGTTCACGGTCGTATTCATCGATATTGATCAAGGCATAATATGCAATGGAAATGACTCTTCCTCCCGGATCGCGGTCAATGGCACCGAACGCTCCAACCTGTTCTATATAGACTTGTTCCAAACCTGTCAACTCAGCCAAGACTCGTTTGGCAGCATCGTCCACGCTTTCATTTTCCTGCACAAAACCGCCCATCAGCGACCACTCGCCTTTGGCCGGCTCAAAGTTTCGTTTCAACAGGAGAAGGCTCAGTTCTCCTTTGCTGAAACCGAAAATAATGCAGTCTACCGAAATATAGAACTTCGGATTAATATTATAATATGTTATCATTCAAGAAACATTAAATACAATTACCAGAAATAAGCATAGAACAGGGCACAAAGCAACACGACACCCAGTGAAGCAATAACGTCCCATTTATTCCAGCTCTCACGGATGAGTTGTTTATAACTGCCAGTGAAAGTAATGGCTTCAATCTGCTGGGCAGAAGGTTTCGGCGTAAAGCAGGATACAACAACCATCAAAACAATCAAAAATACAAGCAACCAGACTTCGAAAATAAGCCAATTGGTCTGCCAGAACCAAGTAGTACATTCCCAGAAAGCACCATCCATCACGGCCTTACCCGAATCTGTGATGACATTGGTAAGCAGACGGACCATACCGATGAGGAAACCGCCGATGAGTCCCCATTCGCCTGCTTTCGGAGTGATACGCTTTGAGAAGATACCCAGCGTAAAGACAGCAACCATGGCAGGAGCGATTAATGACTGGATGTCCTGCAAGTATGAATAGAGATTACCCATATTCATCATGATAGGCATCCAGGCCAGGCCCAGCAATACGACTACTACTGTAGCAATACGCCCTACTAGTACGTAATGGCTTTCGCTCATGCCTTTCTTCATCGGTTTGTAAAAGTCCTCTGTGAACAACGTGGCGCAGCTGTTGAAGAAGGCTGCCAGCGAGGCGACAAGAGCACAGATGAAACCGATAGTCACAATTCCCTTAATACCGGCAGGCAAAATATTTTTCACCATCATGGCAAAAGCACCGTCTGTATCGTGAGCGTTGGTAATATCCATCACAATGCCACTACCAGTCTTTTGAGCAAGCGCATAAGCAACCATACCGGGAATCAAGAACATGAATACTGGTAACAGTTTGAAATAACCAGCAGCAATAGAACCACGACGAGCACGTTTCATCACGACATCGTCCGATTCACCCTTTTGCTGTCCGAGTACACGTTGTACGATGTGTTGGTCGGTACACCAATACCAGAACCCAATAATGGAAGCACCGAGGAATACTACATATCCGGGAAATTGCGGATACATGGGATCTGCAGGATCGGTATGGAACATGTGAGTTGTACCAAAACCGTCGTGAGCAGCGTTACAAACAGCCATCATCTGTGACCAGCCTTCGCTGATACTACCGTCACCCAACATGCTCAGTCCCAAAAACAATACCAGGAAAGAACCGATAATCAAAATCGGAGTCTGAATGGCAGACAGTGTCATTACACCCTTCATACCACCGAAAACCGTGAATACAGCCGTAACAGCAATCAAGCCAATAGCACCATACCAAAAAGGTAAGCCAAGCAAATACTCAAAGAAAATACCACCTGTAAAAGCTGTAACAGAAACCTTAGTCAACACATAAGCTATCAAAGTGATGATAGACAACCACGAGCCCGTACGTTGAGTATAACGGAATTTCAAGAAATCAGGCATAGTGATAATCTTACCCATCTTGTTGTTCAGCAGTTGATAGAAAGGAACAAACAGCCATCCCAAAATCAGAATCATCCATCCCTGCATTTCCCAATGAGCCATCCCTACACCATCTTTGGCTCCAGTTCCTGCAAGACCAACCAAATGTTCAGAACCAATGTTGGCAGCAAAGATAGCCGCGCCAATGATATACCAAGGTTCGCCTTTTCCGAACAGATAATCCTGACTATCGGCACCTTTCATTTTTTCCTTATCTTTCTTTATGGCACGATAAATCGCCCAGACTATAGCTACGACTCCTACAGCAAGTATCACCCAGTCGAGCCAGATAAATTCATTTGTATTCCAATTCATATTTTCTATTTTTCAAATTAGCACTACTTTTAAGGTTATTTCTCGACACTGAATTTAAAGATACATTCACTGTTATATGTTTGCCCCGGTTCTAGAATCACAGATGGCCATTCTGATTTATTGGGGCTATCAGGATAATGCTGAGTTTCCAGACAAACTGATGCACGTTGATTATAGACAATTCCTTTTTTACCTTTCACTGTCCCATCCAAGAAATTACCGGTATACACTTGGATTCCAGGCTCATTAGTATATACTTCCAGAGTTATACCTGTTTCAGGAGATGTCAAACGAGCAGCGACCTGCGTCAAATCACCTTTTGTATTCAATACCCAATTATGATCATACCCATTGCCATTCTTCAATTGAACGAAATCATAATTGCTGATATCCTTTCCTATAACTTTAGGAACAGTAAAATCCATTGGCGTATCTTTTACAGGCAGAATCTCTCCAGTTGTCATAAATGTACTGTCAACAGGAGTATAAGTATCTGCATTTATATATAGAATATGGTCAGTAGCAGCCTTGGATGGATCTCCTGACAAATTGAAATATGAATGGTTAGTCATGTTAATCACCGTTTTCTTATCGGTCGTTGCACTGTATTTGATATCAATGGCATTGTCATCCGTAAGTTTATAGATAACTTTGGCTGTTACATTTCCAGGAAAGTTCTCATCACCGTCTGGCGAAACAATTGTCAACTCCAGTGTAGTATCATCAATTTGGTTAGCGTCATACACTTGATACTGCCATCCCTTAGGACCTCCATGTAAACAATGGCCAAAATTATTTTGCGGTAATTGAATCGTATCTCCATCCAAGACCAAACGTCCTTGGTTTATACGATTGGCATAGCGCCCAATAGACGCACCAAAATCACTCGGAATATGAATATAGTCAACAATTCTGTCAAAGCCTAAAACTACATCCCTCATTTCCCCATTTTTATCTGGGACCATAACAGAAACTATACGGCCTCCAAAATTTGTCACACAGACCTCCATTCCCCTTTGATTTCTCAGTTTATACAAATTGGTCTGGGCATCATTCACTATTGTCTGATAAGCCATAGGATTTAATCCAGAAAGTGTCAAATCAGATTTTTGAACACAAGAAGCTGATAATAAACAAATTATAGCTCCAACTAACAAAAAATGTTTTTTCATAATAACTGGTATTTGATTCAAACTCCTTTTTAAGTGTAAAAATAACACTTTATTTTCATCCAGTAATCAAACATTATTATGTTTCACAACATGAAAGAAAGAGAGAACATATGCTTAAACAAACGTTAACAATACTTGCATCTACGTAAACCGAATGTTCAAAAAGGAACCTTAAACGTCCAAAATTATATAATCATTAAAAAAAAACATATGCAAAAGTACATCTCATGCCGAATTGTTTCTACTTTTGCACGTGAAGTAAGAGAGATATGAATAAATTTTCAATATTTTTCTAGTCTTCGATAGAAATATGAGATTTAGATTATATATAAAGAATTAGCTTATGTCACAAATTGTCGGACATATTTCCCAGGTCATCGGACCTGTGGTTGATGTATATTTCGAAGGAGCTGAAACAGAAACGGTTCTTCCAGCCATTCATGATGCACTCGAAATAAAGAGACACAACGGCAAACGCCTGATTGTGGAGGTACAGCAGCACATCGGTGAAAACACCGTTCGTACGGTAGCGATGGACAGCACCGACGATCTGCAACGAGGCATGAAAGTACGACCTTTGGGTGGTCCTATAACAATGCCAGTAGGTGATCAAATCAAAGGTCGATTGATGAACGTAGTAGGCGACTCTATTGACGGTATGCGAGAATTGGACCGCACAGGCGCTTACCCTATTCATCGCGAACCTCCCAAATTTGAAGACTTAACCACAACTCAAGAAGTTCTTTACACAGGTATTAAAGTTATCGATTTACTAGAGCCTTATAGCAAAGGTGGAAAAATCGGTTTGTTTGGAGGTGCAGGTGTAGGCAAGACAGTCCTTATTCAGGAACTCATTAATAATATTGCTAAAAAACAACACGGCTTTTCTGTATTTGCCGGTGTAGGTGAACGTACGCGCGAAGGTAATGATTTGCTAAGAGAAATGATTGAATCGGGCGTAATACGTTATGGAGATGAGTTTAAGAAAAGCATGGAAGAAGGAAATTGGGATTTATCAAAAGTAGACTACAACGAAGTAGCCAAATCTCAAGTATCACTAATATTCGGACAGATGAACGAACCTCCTGGAGCACGTCAATCCGTAGCCCTTTCCGGTCTGACTGTCGCTGAATCATTCCGTGATATGGGTTCAGAAACAGATGGGCCACGCGATATCCTGTTCTTTATTGATAATATCTTCCGTTTCACGCAGGCGGGTTCCGAGGTTTCTGCTTTGTTAGGTCGTATGCCTTCAGCTGTAGGCTACCAACCGACATTGGCAACTGAAATGGGAGCCATGCAGGAACGAATCACATCAACACGCAACGGTTCAATTACTTCAGTTCAGGCTGTATATGTACCTGCCGATGACTTGACCGACCCTGCTCCAGCTACAACCTTTACTCACTTGGACGCAACGACAGTGCTTAGTCGTAAAATTACCGAACTGGGTATCTATCCAGCCGTAGATCCTTTGGAATCTACTTCACGTATTCTGGATCCACACATCGTAGGCGAAGAGCATTATCAAGTTGCCCAACGGGTAAAACAGATATTGCAACGAAACAAGGAATTACAGGATATCATCTCCATCTTAGGTATGGAAGAGTTATCGGATGAAGACCGCACATTGGTTAATCGTGCACGTCGTGTCCAACGATTCCTTTCGCAACCGTTTGCCGTAGCCGAACAGTTTACGGGCGTCCCCGGTACCATGGTGAATATCGAAGACACCATCAAGGGATTCCGTATGATCTTGGATGGAGAGGTTGACTACTTACCCGAACCAGCTTTCTTGAATGTAGGTACTATCGAGGAAGCCATAGAAAAAGGTAAAAAGCTGTTGGAGCAGGCCAAATCATAATACGTAATTATCTGTCTGTAGCTTATTTAACTGCCGACGATAAACCAAATATCAAATAAAGGCAATGAAAAAATTACAGTTGACTATCGTATCACCGGAAAAAAAACTCTTTCAAGGTGAAGTGAATCAAGTCACTCTACCAGGAGTCATGGGTTCTTTTACCATTTTGCCACAACATGCTCCTATCGTTTCTTCACTCACACGTGGAAAAATTCTGTATGTTACGGCAGACGGTACGTCACAAAACTTAGAAGTAATGGGAGGATTCGTAGAGATGAATGACAACAACGTTTCCGTCTGCATTAATTAATAGAGTACATTATTATAAATACATTGAAAAAACGAATGAGGACGTGAGCAAAACAAAACGTAATTACCTGATCCAAACCGCGGTATTAACCTTCTTATTGGGAATAGTAGGAGGATGGATCTATTTTAATACTAATCCACACCATTATTTTAACGGTTATCCATTAATTCCCTCCTATTTCTTTCTATTCGGTTGGTTAATGATCAACATAGTGGAATGGAGTCGCAAAAAGATGACGGGCAAGTTGTTGCAAATATATATGTTGCTCCGTGTAATGCGAATGCTTGCCTCATTCATTCTAATGGTACTTTATTGCGTGATAGTCCGCGAAGAAGCACAAGCTTTTCTGCTGACGTTCATCGCCAACTACTTGATATATCTAACGTATGATTCTTGGTTCTTCTTCACATTTGAAGTGAACAAAAAATCACAAAAAGAGAATAAACGATGAAACGATTGTATAAAATATGGACCGGATTGTATATCATGGCAGCATTATTGCTCCTATGTCCCGCTTCTGCTTGGTCAGCTGACTCATCCTCAGAACAACCGGCTGAAGAAAAAGTTGATATTAAAGAAATTGTATTCGGACATATCGGTGACTCATACGAATGGCACATTACATCATGGGGAGATACTCATCTCACCATTCCTCTACCAGTAATTGTGTACAGCCAAACGAGTGGATGGCACATATTCTCTTCAGCACGCTTAGAGGAAAATGAAGGCAGCTACGAAGGACTGTCCATTGCCCCTGCCGGTAGTCCATACGAAGGGAAACTGATAGAACATGATGTTGCCGGTAACGAAATCCGCCCTTTCGATATTTCGATTACCAAAGTTGTTCTAGCGTTACTAATCAACAGTGTACTACTAACATTTATCATCCTTTATGTAGCACGCTGGTATAAGAGACACCCGAAAGACAGTGCAGCTCCTGGAGGATTTGTTGGACTGATGGAAATGCTCATTATGATGGTCAATGATGACATCATCAAAAGTTGCGTAGGACCCAAATACAAAAAATTTGCTCCCTACCTTTTGACTGCTTTCTTTTTTATTTTCATCAATAATCTGATGGGGTTGATACCTTTCTTCCCTGGTGGTGCTAACGTGACAGGAAACATTGCCATTACCATGGTATTGGCACTCTGCACTTTTTTGGCAGTCAATCTATTCGGAACCAAAACCTATTGGAAGGATATTTTCTGGCCAGACGTTCCATGGTGGCTGAAAGTACCGGTACCGATGATGCCATTTATCGAATTCTTTGGTATTTTCACTAAGCCATTTGCACTGATGATCCGTCTTTTTGCCAATATGTTAGCTGGACACGTGGCAATGCTGGTACTGACCGGATTGATATTTATTTCTGCCAGCATGGGACCAGCACTGAATGGAACACTAACAGTTGCTTCCGTTTTATTTAACCTGTTCATGAATGCCCTTGAATTACTGGTAGCCTTTATACAAGCTTATGTTTTCACCATGTTGTCTGCTGTATTTATAGGACTGGCACAAGAAGAACATACTCACAAAGAAGAAGTTAAAATAGAAGAAAAACAATTAATAAAATAACCCTTTAAAAATTAGAAAGTTATGTTACTATCTGTATTATTACAAGCTGCTGCGGCAGGTGTTGGAGTTACAAAACTGGGAGCTGCACTGGGTGCCGGCCTCGCTGTAATTGGTGCCGGTTTAGGTATTGGTAGAATCGGAAGCTCGGCTATGGAAGCTATCGCTCGTCAACCGGAAGCTTCAGGCGATATCCGTATGAACATGATTATTGCTGCAGCTTTGATCGAGGGTGTTGCCCTTCTGGCTGTAGTTGTATGTTTGTTGGTATTCCTCATCTGATTTGTAAAACTTCCAATTTGTATATGTCTGATCGTTTTTAACGATCGGGCATTACAGATTGACAAATAAACGAATATTTATGTCATTGTTATTACCCGACAGTGGTCTGCTGTTTTGGATGGTCTTGTCTTTTGGCATTGTCTTCGTCATCCTGGCCAAATACGGTTTCCCTGTGATTACCCGAATGGTAGAAGAACGAAAAGCTTACATCGACCAGTCCATGAAGGTAGCCCAGGAAGCAAATGCCCAACTTGCCCATTTGAAAGAAGAGAGTGAAGCATTGATAGCTTCTGCTAGCAAGGAACAGGGACGCATCTTGCGGGAGGCGATGCAGGAACGTGATAAAATTATCGCCGACGCACGCAAACAAGCAGAAATTGCAGCCCAAAAAGAATTGGACGAAGTGCGCATGCAGATTCAACAAGAAAAGGAAGAAGCCATTCGCGATATCCATCGCCAAGTGGCAGTTCTTTCAGTGGACATTGCCGAAAAAGTGCTTCGTAAGAAATTGGACGAAAAGCACGAACAAATGGACATGATAGAACGCATGCTCGACGAGATGCTGACTACGCCCAAAAAGAACTAACGAGATAGATAAAAGGAAAAGATGGATATAGGAATTGTTTCAATGCGATATGCCAAAGCATTGATTGATTATGCCTACAACAGTGGTAAGGAAGATATAATGTACAGAGAATTCAGTACACTGGCACATAGTCTGGAAACATATCCCGAACTACGTGAAGCATTACTGAACCCTATTCTCTCTGCCGAAGATAAGTTCACGCTTATCTGTACAGCAGCCTGTGGTGAACAACCGGCAAGCGAAGAGTTCAAACACTCTATAGCACTGATACAGAAAAACAGGCGTGAAGGGATGCTTCAATATATCAGCCTGTCATTTCAGAGGCTATATCGCCAAAGAAAACATATTGGTACCGCCAAACTGACGACAGCTATTCCTGTCAGTCAGGAAGTGGAGGAACGTATCCGCCAAACAGCCTCTTCCCTGTTGCATGCCCGCATGGAATTGCAAACGGAGGTAAATCCTGCCATAGAAGGAGGGTTTATCTTCGACATCAACGATTTTCGCCTGGATGCCAGCATCGCAACCCAGATCAAGAAAGTGAAACAACAATTCATCGACAAGAACCGCAGAATTATATAATTTTCCACTTTGAAGACAAGATTGTTGGACTCACTTTATTCATTAGGAAAGTAAAAAGTAAATTATTAGGAAAGTAAAATGATCTCAGAAAACATAAAAGTAAGCGAAGTTTCTGACGTCTTACGCAAACAACTGGAAGGCATCGATACCCGCGTCCAACTGGACGAAATAGGTACCGTACTCCAGGTAAGTGACGGTGTTGCCCGTATATACGGACTGCGTAACGCAGAGGCAAACGAACTGCTTGAATTTGAAAATGGCATTAAAGCCATTGTGATGAACCTGGAGGAAGACAATGTAGGTGCCGTATTGCTGGGACCAACCGACCGAATCAAAGAAGGATTCACCGTAAAGCGCACCAAACGTATTGCCTCCATCATGGTGGGCGAAAGCATGCTGGGACGTGTCATCGATCCACTAGGTGCTCCCCTTGATGGCAAAGGACTGATAGGTGGTGAACTTTGTGAGATGCCATTGGAACGTAAAGCTCCTGGTGTCATTTTCCGCCAACCGGTCAACCAGCCATTACAGACAGGATTGAAAGCGGTGGACGCCATGATTCCTATCGGCCGAGGACAACGTGAGCTGATTATCGGTGACCGCCAAACTGGTAAGACAGCTATTGCCATCGATACCATTATCAATCAGCGGGCCAACTACGAAGCAGGTGATCCAGTCTACTGCATCTATGTGGCTATCGGTCAAAAGGGTTCTACTGTTGCCACGATTGTCAATACCCTGCGCCAATATGGAGCCATGGATTATACCATCGTTGTAGCTGCAACAGCCGGTGACCCGGCCGCTCTGCAATACTATGCTCCTTTCGCAGGTGCCGCTATCGGCGAATATTTCCGCGACACCGGCCGTCATGCGCTGGTTGTTTACGACGACTTGTCCAAACAGGCCGTCGCCTATCGCGAAGTTTCCCTGATTCTGCGCCGTCCTTCCGGACGTGAAGCCTATCCGGGTGACATTTTCTACCTGCACTCCCGTCTGCTGGAACGTGCTGCAAAGATCATCAATCAGCCCGAAGTGGCTGCCCAGATGAACGACCTGCCCGACAGTCTGAAAGGCAAAGTCAAAGGAGGAGGTTCGTTGACGGCACTCCCCATCATTGAAACGCAGGCAGGTGACGTATCGGCCTATATTCCGACCAACGTAATCTCCATTACCGACGGTCAGATATTCCTCGACAGCAACCTCTTCAACCAAGGCAATCGTCCGGCTATCGACGTAGGTATTTCCGTCAGTCGTGTAGGTGGTAATGCTCAGATCAAGGCCATGAAGAAAGTAGCCGGAACGTTGAAGATAGACCAGGCACAGTATCGCGAACTGGAAGCCTTCTCCAAGTTCAGCGGCGACATGGACCCCGTTACGGCGCTCACTATCGACAAAGGACAGAAGAATACGCGACTGCTCGTACAGCCACAGTATTGCCCGATGCCGGTAGAAAAACAAGTCGCTATCCTCTACTGCGGTACACACGGACTGCTGAAAAATGTTCCGCTAGCCAAGGTCAGCGACTTTGAACGCAGCTTCCTCGATACACTTGAGATGAACCATCGGGAAGATGTACTCGATGTACTGAAAAAAGGTGTTATCGATGACGATGTATGCAAAAAGCTGGAAGAAACGGCCGAAATGGTCGCCAGACAATTCTCATAAACAGACGGACTTCTGGCTACATCGGTACAAGGTCGGTAAAACCTTGTACCGATAGCCTTGAATCCTGAATATATCATTCATAATCAAACAGAAATGGCATCACTCAAAGAAGTAAAAAATAGAATTAATTCCGTAAAGAGTACTCGCCAGATTACTTCAGCCATGAAGATGGTGGCTTCTGCCAAACTCCACAAAGCACAGGGACGGATCGAAAGCATGTATCCCTATCAGCAGAAGCTGAATGAGATTCTGACGAACTTTTTAGGAACTGACATCACGGTCGAATCTCCCTACATCGAGGTACGTCCCGTAACGAAAGTTGCTATCGTCGCCTTCTCGTCCAACAGTTCATTGTGCGGTGCCTTCAACTCCAACGTGGTGAAAATGCTCGAACACACGCTGGAAGAATACAGCACGCTTGGTAAAGATAATATTCTCCTTTTCCCCGTAGGCAAAAAAGTAGAAGAAGCTGTCAAGAAACTAGGATATACTCCTCAAGGAACTTATCAGTCCATGGCAGATAAACCTTGCTATACCGAAGCCTACCAACTGGCCGAACAGTTGCTGGCACTATATGCTGAAAAAGCGATAGATCGCGTCATACTGATCTATCACCATTTCAAGTCCATGGGTTCGCAAGTGCTGCAGCAAGAAGACTATCTCCCTCTTGATCTGGAACAAATGGCCATGCAAGTAGCAATGTATCCCGACAAGAAAGAAATGGCAACTTATAACAACGACTACATTGTGGAACCGTCGGTGAGCGAGCTGATAGCCGAACTGCTTCCCAAGGTACTCTGCCAAAAGATATTCACGGTGCTTCAGGACTCCAACGCTTCCGAACACGCTGCGCGCATGCTGGCCATGCAGGCTGCAACCGACAATGCCAACGAGCTCATTCAGGACCTGACGCTGCAATACAACAAAACCCGACAACAGACCATTACCAACGAACTGCTCGACATCATCGGCGGCAGCTTGAGGTAAAAAAATACTAATAAACGCCGAAAGGCAAGTTACTTACAGGAAAATAGCTTATCTTTGCCGCCGTAGTAACTGAAAACGTGTAATAAAAATGAAGAGAGCATTTTTGTATATGATGTTTGCCCTGTTGGGTATGGGTTATGCCATGGCACAGGCTGAAATCAAGTTTGATAAAACCACTGCCAACCTCGGCACATTCCCCGAAGAAAAACCCGTAGTAAGCTGTGTATTTACTTTCACCAACATTGGCGACGCTCCCCTGGTCATTCATCAGGCAGTAGCCTCTTGTGGATGTACAGTTCCCGAATACACACAAGAGCCTGTATTACCTGGAAAGAAAGGAACAATCAAGGTAACTTACAACGGAACAGGCAAGTATCCTGGTCACTTCAAGAAGTCCATTACATTGCGTACAAATGCCAAGACGGAAATGATGCGCCTGTTCATCGAAGGAGATATGACTCCGAAAGGCGAAAAATAAGAAACAAACCTACCAAGTTATAACCGAAAAGGATGCCCGACACTGCGACGGCATCCTTTTTCTTTTCCTGCAGTTTTCCTTCCTCCCTAATCTTATCAGAATAACATCAGCTGTATGAAGCTCCTTTGACACAGCACTTCCTGACACACTCACGAAGCACTTTCTCACCACCTCATAAAGCACTTCTTCAGACCCTCATGAAGCACTGTGTTACACCCTGAGGAAGCACTGTGTCAGAAGTCCATAAAGTACTGTGTCCATTCACCATCTTCAGACACATACGTTCTGTCCGGTTTTTCGGCAAAAGATTTATCTCCTTACTGGCTGCAGACCTCACTCACCACATTTAGGACACAGATAATTTTGACACCTCCCGTTTTTTTATTTTCTTTGACCTCCAAATAAGGAGTACATAGCTAGCCTATTATTAATTCTAAAAAACAATATCAAACATTCTACTATGAAACAGGAAGAAGAACAAGTGACCGGTTTGCCGGAAAACGCATTCCGAGAACTGAAACCGGGCGAAACGTACAACCCGCTGATGAGTCCGGACAAGAAGTATCCCGAAGTAAACGTGTGGTCGGTATCGTGGGGTATCTGCATGGCCATCCTCTTTTCAGCTGCCGCTGCCTATCTGGGCCTGAAGGTAGGCCAGGTTTTTGAAGCCGCCATCCCCATCGCTATCATTGCCGTCGGCGTGTCGAGTGCCGCCAAGCGCAAACATGCTTTAGGCGAAAATGTCATCATCCAATCTATCGGTGCCAGTTCGGGTGTTATCGTGGCTGGTGCCATCTTTACCCTACCCGCCCTTTATATCTTGCAGGAAAGCTATCCACAGGAAGTGGCCGTCACTTTTGCCCAAGTATTCATCAGCTCACTGCTGGGAGGTGTATTGGGCATCCTGTTCCTCATTCCCTTCCGCAAATACTTTGTCAGCGACATGCACGGCAAGTATCCTTTCCCCGAAGCCACAGCTACCACACAGGTGCTTGTGTCGGGCGAGAAAGGTGGCAGCCAGGCCAAGCCGCTGCTGGCCGCCGGTCTGATAGGAGGTCTGTACGACTTCATCGTGGCTACCTTCGGTTGGTGGAACGAAAACTTTACTACCCGCTTCTGCTCGTGGGGCGAAATGCTGGCCGAGAAGACCAAGCTGGTGTTCAAAGTGAACGTCGGCGCAGCCGTATTGGGTTTGGGTTATATCGTCGGCTTAAAATATGCTGCTATTATTTGCTTCGGCTCACTGGCCGTGTGGTGGATCATCATTCCTGGCATGTCACTCATTTGGGGTGATGCTGTATTGAACCAATGGAACCCTGAAATTACCGCGACCGTCGGCCAGATGTCACCCGAACAGATATTCACCTACTATGCCAAGAGCATCGGTATCGGCGGTATTGCCATGGCGGGCATCATCGGCATCATCAAGTCATGGGGAATCATCAAGAGCGCCGTGGGGCTGGCCGCCAAGGAAATGGGTGGCAAGTCGAAAGCCGACGTTAACGTCATCCGTACCCAGCGCGACCTCTCGATGAAATTCATCGCCATCGGCTCTCTCATCACGCTGGTGCTGGTGTTTCTCTTCTTCTACTTCGACGTGATGCAGGGCAACCTGCTGCACACCGTTGTAGCTATTCTGCTTGTGGCAGGTATCGCCTTCCTCTTCACCACCGTAGCAGCCAATGCCATTGCCATCGTAGGTACCAACCCTGTATCGGGCATGACGCTGATGACGCTTATACTGGCTTCGGTAGTCATGGTAGCCGTCGGCCTGAAAGGACCCGGCGGCATGGTAGCTGCACTGGTTATGGGTGGCGTAGTCTGCACAGCTTTGTCTATGGCAGGTGGGTTCATTACTGACCTCAAGATCGGTTATTGGTTGGGAACAACTCCCATCAAGCAGGAAGCCTGGAAATTCTTGGGTACCATCGTCTCAGCAGCTACCGTAGGCGGAGTAATGATTATCCTGAACAAGACCTACGGCTTCACCAGCGGACAGCTTGCCGCCCCGCAGGCCAACGCCATGGCTGCCGTCATCGAACCGCTGATGAACGGTGTAGCCGCCCCCTGGTTGCTCTACGGCATCGGTGCCATACTAGCCATCGTACTTACACTACTCAAAGTGCCCGCACTGGCTTTCGCCCTGGGTATGTTCATCCCACTCGAGCTGAACATCCCGCTGCTTGTGGGCGGTGCCATCAACTGGTATGTGACAACCCGCAGCAAGGATGCCAAAGTAAATGCCGAACGTGGTGAAAAAGGTACATTGCTGGCCTCCGGTTTCATTGCCGGCGGTGCACTGATGGGTGTAGTCAGTGCAGGTATGCGTTTCGGCGGTGTCAATCTGGTCAACGACGCCTGGATTGCTAACACGTGGTCACAGATTGTAGCACTCGCAGCCTACGCTATCCTGATATTCTACTTCATCAAGGCATCCATGAAAATCAAATCATAAATATTGGACAAGCTCATGAAAACAATCTTTTTTTCAATCTTATTATCTGTTGCAACGATGTTATCTGCACAAAATACGTTTGAGCTTTCACTCTGGCCCGCCGGAGCGCCCAACAGCAACGGCCTGACCGGAACAGAAGAGGACCTCGAGGGAGGACGGGTAGCCAATGTGATAACCCCCTCCATTACCGTTTATAAAGCCGACAAGCCCAACGGCGTGGCCATCATCATGTGCCCCGGCGGTGGATATGCCCGTCTGGCCATGAACCACGAAGGCCACGACATGGCGCCCTGGCTCAATGCCCAAGGTATCACTTATATTGTACTGAAATACCGCATGCCGAACGGCCATTATGAAGTACCGCTGAGTGACGCCGAGCAAGCCATCCGCCTTGTTCGCCAACATGCCAAGGAATGGAACATCCGACCGGACCGCATCGGAATCATGGGTGCCTCGGCCGGCGGCCATTTGGCAGCCTCGTTAGCTACTCTATACAGCAGTAACGAGACGCGCCCCGACTTTCAGATATTGTTCTATCCGGTCATTTCGATGGTACCCGGCGTGACCCACGGAGGCTCCCGCCAAAACCTGCTAGGCAACAATCCTTCGCAAGAATTGGAGGATAAATACACACTGGAGAAACAAGTAAACGAACGCACCCCCCAAGCCTTCATCATGCTCTCGGCTGACGATGGAGCCGTACCTCCAGCCAATGGCATTCATTACTTTGAAGCCTTGCTCCAACATCAGGTTCCGGCTACACTGCATGTCTATCCTACCGGTGGCCACGGCTGGGGGTTCCGCGACGCGTTCACTTACAAACGCCAATGGACAGGCGAACTGGAAAAATGGTTGCGCGAAGGACTTAAATTTGAATGATAATGAAACAATCGATCCTTATACTGCTGCTAACGGCAGCCTCTTTATCCCTGACAGCCGGTGCTCAAGAGCCCGGCTGTCAGCTTATATTGCACAATGCCCTTACCTATCTGGGCAAACCCTATGTAGCTCACACATTGGAAATAAACGACGAAGAACAGTTAGTTGTGAATCTTGAAGAAGTAGATTGCACTACATTCGTAGAATATGTATTAGCCCAGTCGCTGGCCACAGTCCGCGGTGGAGCAATGGAAGATTACCTGAAGCGCATCCGCTATCGCGACGGACGCATTGACGGCTATACTTCACGCCTGCACTACATAGCCGAATGGGTAGAAAACGGTGTACAGAACGGCTTTATCGAGGACATTACAGCAATGAATAGCACGGATACTGTTCCACTGAAGCTTTCATTCATGTCCACCCATCCAAACGCCTACCGACATCTGAAGGACTCTCCTGAAAATGTGAAAAAGATAAAAGATGTCGAGAGAAAACTATCCGTCGGATCCTTTCACTATCTCCCTAAAGAAAAAATCTCCGACGAAGGTCTTCCTTGGATCAAGGACGGTGATATCTTCTGCATCACGACCAACATCACCGGGTTGGATGTTGTTCATCTCGGCTTTGCCTGCTACCGCGACGGACAACTGAAGTTGCTCCATGCATCTTCCAGCAGCAAACAGGTCGTTCTGTCCGAAGGCTCCTTTGCACAAATGTTCCGTCACAACAAAAATTGGACAGGTGTACGAGTACTACGAATGATACAGTAAAATCTCTATAGCGATCGTTCACCTTTGCCTGACTACCAGCTTTAAAAAGTTCAATCCCTATTTTTACCATGCAAAACCATGCAAACAAATAACCCGCTCCGTACCTGCTCCGTATCAACTCCGTTTACAGGTACCTTTACAGGGAGAAAATACGGAGATGGTACGGAGCGGGTAATAGCCTGGTACGTTTCTTCTGGCATGCCATCAGTCGTCAGAACGGGACGGGGCCATCCATACCTACCCCGCCGAAAGGATTGAAATCAGCTTCAGTGGGAGGAGGAGGGGTAGCCGTACTCCCAATAGGTGCATTCATGCGAGAGCCGAAAGTTGTTCCTCCACCTTCGCCCGGAGGCGGTATTACCAAATCGTCCTCCGGATTCTGGAAGCGGGTATACTGACCGATAAAACGCAGGCGAACATCACCGACAGCACCATTACGGTGCTTGGCTATAATGATTTCGGCCATACCACGCAAGTCTGTACCGTCGGCCGAAGTATAAATCTTATAATATTCGGGACGATGGATAAAACATACCATATCGGCATCCTGCTCGATGGCACCAGACTCACGCAAATCGCTCAGTTGCGGACGCTTGCCTTCCTCTCCTTCACGATTTTCTACACCACGATTCAACTGCGACAAGGCTATGATGGGGATGTTCAGTTCCTTGGCCAATCCCTTCAACGAACGAGAAATGGTGCTAACCTCTTCCTGACGGCTACCGAAAGACATACCGCTGGCATTCATCAATTGCAGATAGTCGATGATAATGAGCTTCACCCCGTGCTCGCGCACCAGTCGGCGTGCCTTGGTACGCAGTTCGAAAACGGAGAGCGAAGGCGTGTCATCCACGTATAGCGGAGCGTCCAGCAGATCACGCAGTTTATAATCCAGTTGTTGCCACTCATAGTCAGCCAACTGTCCGCTCTTAATTTTCTCGCTTGGTATTTCGCAGACGTTCGATATCAGACGGTTCACGAGCTGCACATTACTCATTTCGAGCGAAAACAGTGCGACGGGATTGTGAAAGTTCACGGCAATATTCTTAGCCATAGACAGTACGAAAGCTGTCTTACCCATAGCCGGACGGGCAGCAATGATGATGAGGTCGGAGTTCTGCCATCCGGAAGTCATCTTATCCAATTTGGTAAATCCGCTTTCCAATCCACTCAAACCGTCTGTACGCGCAGCCGCCTTCTGTATCAACTGATAGGCCTCGGAAATGACGGGATTGATTTGCGTATAATCTTTCTTCATGTTCTGCTGGGAGATTTCGAAGAGCTTTCCTTCAGCCTCCTGCATCAAGTCGTCCACATCGATCGTTTCATCAAAAGCCTTCGTCTGGATATTGCTGGTGAAAGTAATTAATTCACGAGCCAAAGCTTTTTGAGCAATGATGCGGGCATGGTATTCAATATGAGCCGACGAAGCCACCTTGCTGCTGAGTTGTGCCAAGTAGAAAGGGCCACCCACCTCTTCCAATTCTCCCCGCTTGGAAAGCTGATCCTTGACGGTGAGAATATCCACAGGCTTCTGATTGACAGCCAGGTCGGTAATGGCAGCATAAATCAGCTGATGGCGGTGTTCATAAAAAGATTCCGGCCTCAGTATCTCGCCTACCAGTGAATAGGCATCTTTTTCTATCATCAGTGCACCCAGTACAGCTTCCTCCAGTTCGGGAGCTTGGGGCTGAATGCGCCCGTAGTCGGTCACCGGCTGCGGCGTCTTGCTTCTCGATGTGCGTATGTTTCGTTTCTGTTCTGCCACGGTCTTGAATTATAGCGGTTTAATTAAATGCATTTCTTTTCCCCTTGTTGCTTTTAACATAAAGGGAAAACAAAGATACATGAAATTCTCCATACTCTATCTCCTCATCCCCGTCTTTTTATAAAACCTTTGTGCGGTGGTTTGCCGGTTTATTGTTACATTTGTGCGAACAACCACTAACTTAAAACAAGTATGATCACCTTTCCGAATGCTAAAATAAATTTGGGTTTGAACATTACTGAAAAAAGACCTAATGGATATCACAATCTGGAAACCATTTTCTATCCCATCCCGCTAGAAGACGCTTTGGAAGTATGCACCCGCCATGAAGGTGAAGGGAAATATTCGCTTACACAAAGCGGACTGTCAATCGAAGGAGATATAGAAAAAAATCTGGTTGTGAAAGCTTATAAATTACTACAAGATGAAGGTTGTGACTTGCCTCCCGTAGATATCTATCTGCATAAACACATTCCCTCGGGAGCCGGGCTAGGAGGTGGTTCGGCTGATGCGGCCTTCATGCTGAAACTGCTAAACGGGATTTATAACTTACATCTGACAGAGGACTGTCTGGAAGAATATGCCGCCCGCCTGGGTGCAGACTGCGCTTTCTTTATCCGTAACCAACCGACGTATGCGGAAGGTATCGGAAATATCTTTTCACCTGTCAAGCTATCGTTGGCAGGCTGGCAATTGCTGCTGGTGAAACCGAATGTCTTTGTTTCTACACGCGACGCTTTTGCCCGCATCTGTCCACGACATCCAACACATAACCTGAAAGACATCATAAAGCTACCCATAGAAAAATGGAAAGACTATATGATTAATGATTTCGAAGAAAGTGTATTCCCACAATTCCCCACTATCGGTGATATCAAGGCGAAACTCTATCGGCTGGGGGCTGTTTATACATCGATGAGTGGTTCCGGATCGTCGGTTTACGGACTGTTCGCTCCCGGCAGTTCTCTACCCGATGCAGACTTCGGTACAGAAAGCCAGGTGTTCAGGCTTACATTGAAATGAACGTACAACAAAAAATAAAAATGGCACCCTGATTCCGAGAAATCATTGCTCAGATCAGTGTGCCATTTTTATGCAAACGGGTGCTCTTATCAATAGACTTCTACCTTGGCAGCCAACGCTTTGGTCTTATCACGCAGGGCATCGAGGTCACTGCCTAAAGGCGCATAACACAATACCACACCCATACGGCGATTGACACGAGTAGTAGGCTTACCAAAAATACGAAGATAAGTATCCTCTGCCTCAGTCACAGCTTCCATTCCTCGGTAATTTGGGCGTTCCTGGCTGGCAATCGGCGAAAGGATAACCGCACTGGCTCCCATTCGTTCTTGCTTGATGCCAGGAATAGGAAGTCCCAAGACAGCACGCAGGTGCAGTTCGAACTCATTCAAGTTCTGTGTTCCAGCCAATGTCACCATACCTGTATCATGCGGACGCGGCGAGAGCTCTGAGAAATAGACACCATTTTCGTGACTCAAAAAGAATTCTACTCCCCACAGGCCTGCGCCCGTCAACGCACGTGTCACTTTTTCTGCCATGTCCTGCGCCTCTTTCAAGTGAGCCGGATCGATATGGGCAGGCTGGAAACTTTCACGGTAATCTCCACCTTTCTGTACATGACCTATAGGCGGACAGAACAATGTAGGACCATTTTTTTGAGTTACAGTAAGCAACGTTATCTCACTGTCAAACTTAATAAATTCTTCAATAATCAGTTCCTTGATATCACCACGGCTTCCGTTGCAACCATATTCCCAGGCATGTTCCAATTCGTCTGCACTCTTTACAAGTGACTGTCCCTTTCCCGATGAAGACATCAACGGTTTTACTACACAAGGGAAACCAATCTGAGCAGCAGCTTCCTTCAATTCGTCGAGCGATTTTGCATAAAAATATTTTGCCGTTTTCAGCCCTAACTCCTTGGCTGCTAAATCGCGAATGGCTTTACGGTTCATTGTAAAGTTCACTGCACGCGCACTCGGAACGACCTGAATTCCTTCTTTCTCGAAATCATAAAGACGCTCGGTACGAATAGCCTCAATCTCCGGTACGATGATATCGGGATGATGTTTACGCACAACACGTTCCAAAGCATCACCATCGAGCATGCTGAACACTTCACATTCATCTGCTACCTGCATAGCAGGTGCACCAGCATACGAATCGCAAGCTATGATATACTGTCCTTTTCGTTGAGCTGAGATAACAAATTCTTTACCCAGTTCACCAGAACCTAATAACAAAATCTTCTTCATTGCAATCTGTCTTTTAAATATATCTTTTGTAATAACAAAGAGGATGTTTCAAAACAAAAGAGATATTGAGACAGATAATTTGTCTCTTTCTTTTGCTCTGAAACAGCCTCTGAAATTTTCAAATTCAACACTCTTTTATTGATGCTGTTCTCTCAGCAAATCGTTTACAGTCTTCACAGGATTAAATGTACTTAAAGGAACTTCTACAAATATGGTATTCCAATCGCTCATAGCACCGTTCCACAAACCTGGAAGTTCGAGAGCCTTCAGTTCTTTTCCATTCTTCGACTTATATGAAATAAAACCAGTCGCCTTATCCACATATTTCGTCAGGTCGAACTTGTTTCCTTTATAATCGCGTACTGCACAAACCAGATCAACAGGATTGAAGTGCGTCCCTTTTTCGAACATTTCTTTCTTTTCAGGATCTTTCATGTCTATCTGAGAACTCTCCAAAATCTGCAATGAAATGGTTCCGTCGCTATTGTAAGCCAGGAACGGTCCACCACCCGGTTCACCCACATTCTTTACCATACCGCATACACGCATCGGTCGGTTGAGTTTCTTTTTCAGATAGATAGCCAGCTCAGAATCCTCAAAATTCTTCACCTCCGGATTCTTGCAATGAAGTTTTTTCTGGAGGAATTGAAGCATCTCAAGAACTTGTTCGTGAGAATATTTTCCACTGTCGAGCAACTGCAGATAGGCAAATGCCTTTTGCTGTAAAGCGACCAATACACCGGCTATCAGCTTCTTATATAATACGGTATCACCCTTCAACTTGTCGGGTACTACATTGTCGATGTTCTTGATGAAGACGATATCTGCATCCAAGTCATTCAAGTTCTCGATCAATGCCCCGTGACCTCCCGGACGGAAAAGGAGTTTCCCATTATCACGGAAAGGTTTGTTCTCCATATCTGCAGCAATAGTATCTGTGCTGGGCTTTTGTTCGGAAAAACTAATATTATAATCTACACCATATTTTTTGGCATAAGCAGCAGCCTTTTTATCAACAAGTTCCTTGAACAGTGCACGATGTTCGGGTGATACCGTAAAATGTACGTTCACTTTTCCATTCTTATTAGCCGCATAAAGAGCCCCTTCTACCAGATGTTCTTCAACTGGAGTACGATTACCGTCTTCGTATTTATGGAATTTCAGCAAACCTTTGGGAAGAGCGCCATAATTCAATCCGGCAGATTCCAACAAAGCAGCAACTACAGCCTTGTAATTTCCTTCACCTGTCAGTTCAGCTATTTTCTTACCAGTCGTCTTCAGACAGGCTTCTTCCAAATCAGCATAGAATGCAAACTTTTCGATTTTCTCAAAAAAAGTCTTTTCAAAAGACGTCTGCGGCATATCATATTCAGCTCCTAAAAATTCGAATAAGTTCTTAAACATACGACTGGCAGCTCCAGAAGCAGGAACAAACTTCACAACCGTCTTGTCTGTCTGCATGTAAGCATCCCATGCGTCTAAATACTTTTTCTGTTCATCGATAGCAGGAGCAAAGATTCCGTTCTCTACAGAAGCCGCAGCAGCCAGTTTCAGATAAGGAAATCCCTTTTCGAAGCAAGCCAACTGTTCTTCAATTTGTTTTTCACTGATGCCCTTTTTTTCAAGCATCTCTTTGTCTTGTGGTGTCATCATAATATGTATGTTTTTTAAAAGTTTCAGTCTTTTATTGCCCAAAAATACAAAAAAACTGTAACAGCCGGTAAGAAACAGACGAAAAAAACAATCTAAGACAAAATCATTTTGTTTACCCTAATCAGAAATCTAATTGCAAAAGGATTATCCACAAAAAAAACGTATATTTGCCTGCTAAAACTGACAAGCATTGCGAAAATCAAGATGAAAAAAGCCGGAAACATACTCATTATAGACGACAACCGCGGCGTACGCAACGCTTTGCAATTGCTGCTAAAGCCTCACTTCGACCGCATAGAAGCACTCTCCTCACCTGCCACTCTACCGACATGCCTAAACACTACAGATTGGCAAGTCATACTACTCGACATGAACTTTAAGGCAGGAATCAACAACGGCAATGAAGGCCTCTACTGGCTGCATGAAATAAAGAAAATGAAACCGTATATTCCTGTAGTACTGTTTACAGCCTACGCAGACATCAGCCTAGCCGTACGCGGAATCAAGGAAGGAGCTACGGACTTTGTGGTAAAGCCATGGGATAACGATAAACTGATTGAGACCTTGCTTGCAGCTGCCATACCTTCCGAGAGACTACAGGTAAAACAAGAAAGGATGCCGATGTATTGGGGGGAAAGTGCTGCCATGAACCGTCTAAGACATCTTGTAGAAAAAATAGCAGACACCGATGCCAATGTACTGATAACCGGTGAGAATGGTACAGGAAAAGAAATGCTTGCACGAGAAATACACCATCTTTCATCGCGCCGTCATCACGAGATGATCACTGTAGATATGGGTGCTTTGACGGAAACATTGTTTGAAAGCGAGCTTTTCGGTCATGTAAAAGGAGCTTTTACTGACGCACGAAATGAGCGTACAGGCAAATTTGAAGCTGCTAACGACAGTTCCTTATTTCTTGACGAAATAGGTAATCTGCCTTTCCATCTGCAAGCCAAATTGCTTACAGCCATCCAACAGAAAGCCGTAGTCAAAGTGGGAAGCAATCTGCCCATCCCCGTCAACATACGCCTAATTTGCGCAACCAACCGCAACCTACCCGATATGGTAAAACGAGGTGAATTTCGTGAAGACTTGCTTTACCGCATAAACACGATCCATCTGGAAATACCACCTCTACGTCAACGAACAGAAGATATTCTGCCTCTTGCTGAACAATTTATCTGCCGTTTTTGTCAACAATATCACAAAAAATCGCTTAAACTGCCTGACGATTCATGCGAAAAGCTTTTAAAGCATCCATGGTATGGCAACATCCGTGAATTGGAACACACCATCGAAAAGGCAGTCATCATTTGCGACGGCACTACCCTGACGACTGATTGCTTTCAGTTAGCACATTCGCCAGCTCGGACAACTACTATGGAACTTCCCCAAGTCTCTACGCTAGAGGCAATGGAGCGACAAATGATAGCAAAGACATTACAAAATTGTGAAGGTAATTTATCAGCTGTAGCAGCCAGTTTGGGCATTAGCCGACAAACCTTATATAACAAGATGAAAAGATACGGACTTTAATTCCAAACAGAAATCATGAGTTTCCGCAACCTTTCCCAATATTATTCTTTTCGCACAACCGTCAGCCTTGTAACAGCACTTGCGGCAGGATTTGCATGGGCTGTCTGTCTCATTGCCACTTCCGGACTACAGCTATCGGAAAGCAAATTCCTTTTAGCCCTCTTCCTAACCGCTCTGTTGCCTGTAGTGCTATACTGGCAATTGCAGTTATATAGACAACATGCCCGAAAAGGGCTCTTCCTTCTTGATGCCATCGAAAACAATGATACATCTATTCACTTCGCAGAAGATAACGGTACCCCCGACAGTCGGCTCGTAAACCATGCTATCAATCGGGTTGCCCAAATCTTATATCAAGTTAAGACAGAAACTGCTCAACAAGAAAAATATTATGAACTAATATTAAATTGCGTAGATACAGGCATCATTGTGCTCAATGATAAAGGTGTCATCTGCCAAAAAAACAATGGCGCCTTACGACTGTTAGGTACGGACGTACTGACTCACATTATCCAACTGGAACGCATTGACAAAAAGCTGGCTAGCCTGTTGAAAGATTGCCATGCAGGTAATAAACTACAAGTCCCCATCTGCAACGAAAGAGGAACAAAAAATTTAGCTGTACACGTTAGCGAAATTGTACTTCATGGAGATCATCTCCGCATATTGGCCTTAAACGATATCCATAATGAACTGGATGAAAAAGAAATGGACTCGTGGAACAAACTCACCAGAGTACTGACACACGAAATCATGAACTCTGTCACCCCCATTACTTCCCTGAGCGAAACTCTATTGCAACTTATCAAGAATGAAAAAGAAATCAATCGCGACGAACTACAAGGCGGACTTCAGACCATTCGTGCCACAGGTCAGAGCCTGTTGGCTTTTGTTGAATCCTACCGGCAGTTCACACACATTCCGTCACCAATACCAGGATTGTTCTATGTAAAGGATTTCACCAAACGTATGATTAACCTGGCCCGTCATCAGTATCCAAACTCCAGTATAGCCTTTCTAACAGAAATCACTCCTGATGACCTTATCCTGTATGCAGATGAGAATCTGATTTCTCAAGTAATGACCAATCTTTTGAAAAACGCAGTACAGGCTATCGAAAGCGAAAATAAAGATAAAAAAGAGAAATACATCCGCATCCATGCCTACTGCAACGAAGAAGAAGCCGTCGTCATCGAAATAAAGAACAACGGACCACCTATCCCACCCGACGTAGAAAGCCACATTTTTGTACCTTTCTTCACCACACGCGAAGAAGGTAGTGGTGTAGGATTAAGTATCTCACGTCAAATCATGCGTTTGTCGGGAGGTAGCCTCACTTTAAAAAGTGACGGAAAAGAAACTACATTTGTACTTAAATTCAATTAAATCATAAACAAATCCAAAAGATTCAACATTATGCTTTTTACTCCTGAAAATATCCTACTCGCAGGTTCTATCCTGCTTTTTGTCAGTATATTGGCTGGAAAGACCGGCTATCGTTTTGGTGTCCCTACTTTACTACTATTTTTAGTAGTAGGTATGCTTTTCGGAAGCGACGGATTGGGTATTCAATTCTACAATATGAAGGCAGCCCAATTCATCGGCATGGTTGCCCTCAGCATCATCCTGTTTACGGGTGGTATGGATACCAAATTCAGCGACATCAGGCCGGTACTAGCTCCTGGTATCATGCTTTCAACGGTAGGCGTACTTTTTACCACTTTATTTACAGGCCTTTTTATCTGGTGGCTTTCAGGTATGAGTTGGACTAATATCCATTTTTCGCTCATCCCATCATTATTGCTGGCGGCCACCATGTCGTCTACCGATTCCGCTTCCGTCTTTTCCATTCTGAGATCACAAAAGATCAATTTGAAGTACAATTTACGACCTATGCTCGAACTAGAAAGCGGAAGTAATGATCCGATGGCCTACATGCTGACTATTGTTCTCGTCCAACTGGCCCAGATGGGAGGAATGGGATGGTTACAGATAGCAGGGTCTTTCATCGTACAGTTTGCTGTTGGAGTGGCCGCAGGTTACCTGTTTGGAAAACTAGCCATCATCATGCTGAATAAGCTCAATATCGACAATCCTGCCCTCTACCCTATTCTATTGTTAGCTTTCATCTTCTTCACTTTTTCCACGACCAGCCTCCTGAACGGAAACGGGTATTTGGCCGTTTATTTGGCAGGCATGATGGTTGGTAACCATAAAATTGCCAATCGCAAAGAAATCAATACCTTTATGGACGGTCTGACCTGGCTTTTCCAGATTATTATGTTCCTTTGCCTAGGTTTATTGGTAAATCCTCACGAAATGCTCGAAGTAGCAGCCGTAGCCCTGCTCATCGGCGTATTCATGGTTCTCGTAGGACGTCCTCTCAGCGTGTATATCAGTTTATTGCCTTTTGGAAAAAAAATAACTCAAAAGTCACGTCTTTTTGTATCTTGGGTAGGCCTGCGTGGAGCCGTACCTATTATCTTTGCCACTTATCCTGTCGTAGCCGAAATACCTGGAGCAAACAGCATCTTTAATATCGTATTCTTCATTACCATTCTGTCGCTGATCGTCCAAGGAACAACAATCACCTCTCTATCACGTATGCTGGGCCTTTCCATGCCGCAACCCAAAACTGGCAATGAATTTGGTGTAGAATTACCCGAAGAAATAGGCTCCGACCTTCACGATATGACTATCACAACTGAAATCCTCGCTAAAGCTTCTACCCTGAAAGATATGAACTTGCCTCAAGGGACTCTGGTAATGATTGTAAAGCGGAATGATGAATACCTAATACCAAACGGATCATTGAAACTTCAGGAAGGCGACAAATTACTTCTCATTTCCGAAAAGACCAGAAAATAAGTAATTAAGACCACCATCAAAATTACGTAGACCAATAAAATAACAAAAACTGCTTGCAGGAGATAACCAGAAGCCCTATCTTTGCACAGTTTTTAAATAAACGCGCAAAATAGTACCAATGGAATCAAAAAAAAGCTTCATCGGGTATATCGAACAGAGCATCGCCCGAAATTGGGATCGTAATGCCCTGACCGATTATAACGGAGCGACCCTACAATATAAGGATGTTGCAAGAAAAATAGCCAAATTCCACATCGTATTGGAAAGGGCTGGTATCAAGCCCGGTGACAAGATTGCAGTCTGCGGACGCAACAGTGCTCATTGGGCTGTTACTTTTTTGGCAACCATTACTTACGGAGCCGTTATCGTTCCTATTTTGCACGAATTCAAGGCAGACAATATCCACAACATCGTAAACCACTCTGAAGCTAAACTGCTTTTTGTAGGCGATCAAGCCTGGGAAAATCTGAATGAGGACCGCATGCCTAACCTTATCGGTGTTGTACTTCTGACCGATTTCACACCAGTAGTTTCACGTGATGAACGACTAACAGAAGCTTTTGATAACCGTAATGCCATCTATGGGCAACGCTATCCGAAGAATTTCCGTCCAGAACATGTCCGTTACCGCAAAGAAGAATCTCCGGAAGAGCTGGCCATCATCAATTATACCTCCGGAACTACAGGCTATTCCAAAGGTGTCATGCTCCCCTACCGCAGTATCCGTTCCAATGTAGATTACTGTTATGAGATGCGTCCCATTCAGCCTGGTGACCGTATCGTATCCATGCTTCCTTTGGGACATGTATTCGGCATGGTCTACGACTTTCTTTATGGCATTTGTCAAGGAGCACATCTCTATTTCCTAACGCGCATGCCATCACCTAAAATCATAGCCCAATCATTTGCAGAAATACGTCCACGACTCATCTCGTGTGTACCTCTTATTGTTGAGAAAATTATTAAGAAAAACATCCTGCCCCGTTTGGACAATACAATCGGCAAACTGCTGTTGCACGTTCCTCTGGTAAACGACAAGATAAAAGCATCTGCATGCAAAGCTGCTATGGAGATTTTTGGAGGTGAGTTCAATGATATCATCATTGGAGGTGCCCCTTTCAATGCCGACGTAGAGCGTTTCCTCAAGCAAATCGGCTTCCCCTATACCATTGCATACGGTATGACGGAATGTGGCCCTATTATTTGTTCGAGTCGCTGGCAAGACTTGAAATTGGCTTCTTGTGGCAAAGCTGCTTCACGTATGGAAGTACGCATCGACTCTCCCGACCCAGTCAATCATGCAGGCGAAATCATCTGCCGTGGCGAAAATCTGATGTTAGGTTATTACAAAAATCCGGAAGCGACCGCACAAATTATCGATGTAAACGGCTGGCTTCATACTGGCGACTTGGCCACAATGGATGCAGAAGGTAATGTTACCGTCCGCGGACGCAGCAAAAACATGCTCTTGACCGCCAGCGGACAAAACATTTATCCAGAAGAAATCGAAAGCCGACTGAACAACATGCCCTATGTATCCGAGTCACTCATTGTCTTACAAAAAGACAAGTTAGTCGCACTTATCTATCCAGACTTTGACGAAGCTTTCGCGCGTGGCTTGCAGCAATCGGACGTGGAAGAAGCTATGGAACAAAACCGCATTGAATTGAACCAGCAGCTCCCCGCCTACTGCCAGATAACCAAAGTCAAAATCCACTTCGAAGAATTCGAAAAGACGGCAAAGAAGAGCATCAAGCGTTTCCTCTATCAAGAGGCAAAGGGATAATCATGACGTCCGCTCACGAACCGCCGGGAGAATTTCCACACCGAAACATACATGCACGCACGTCCGTCGAACAGTTCGACGGACCGCCCCAACGTGCGGAGAAGCTGTCGAACAGTTCGACGGGCTGTCCCAACGCTCGGAGAAGCTTTCGAACTGTTCGACGGGCTGTCCCAACGCTCGGAGAAGCTTTCGAACTGTTCGACGGGCTGAACGAACACCCGGTAAGGCTTCAGAAAGACAATGCCATTGTCATTCGTATTCCACTCTTCTGAATATCTGGATGGTTACGATAATTTAATCGCCAGACATAATCTATGCGCAGGAAATTAAAAATATTTTCGATTCCTGCGCTTGCCTCCATATAAGGAGCACGTCCCATCTCATAAGTACAGGCAGGAAAACAGAAAAGTCCTTCACTTCCACTTTTAGCAGGATTATTTTTATCAGTCAAATGCCCCCACAAACCTCTGAAGCAAAACACTTCTCGCCACTTCAACTTTTTCACAAGTGGTAAACGATTCAGCAAATTACCATTCATATAATAAGTTATATCCCAAGAAGCATATTCGTCATTAATAAATTCTAAAGCATTCATATTTGTATATGATTCAGGTTGAATGGTGTAAGTCAAATTTGCATTAGGCAAAATCAGTAGCGGATAAGGCACTTTCGTCCAAACTTTCCCCATCTTGGCAATTAAATCAATATAACCAAAAGCAGAAAGCCAAAAACGTTTTTGCATACCAATATCAGTACGATGATAATCATAATCAGAACCTAAAAAATCTTTCTTGGCCATTACATGACTCACGTTGAATATAAGCGCATCGAAAGTAATAGGTACACGTTGATTACGTGTCTGATAGAATTTTTCATTACGTCCATAACGTAAACGGAGTTCTAATGCTGTCATATCATAATGATCCACAGGATTTAATGTTCCACCTGCACCTATACGCTGGAAAGAAACATACGGTGTAGCATATTCACGACGATTGCGCAAAATCGCATTATATGACCAACCGTTATAATGTTCACGAGTATAGGTTAATTCTGATTGGCGCAAATAAGAGATATCGTTATCTTGCTTGCGACGGATCATCAGCATCATATTATCTTTACTGGTATACATGTAATCCTGTCCCAATTTATTAATATCATACATATACTCAAAACGTAAAGAATGCATAGGATATTCCTTACGGAACTCTTTACGATCATTGAAAGAATATTCCACTAAAGCATCATATTTCATTTTTTCATCCTTTACTCCATAGGCTACATATCCATCAAGAAATAACCGTTTGCTGAAAGCTGTGGTTGTGGTTCCACCCACACGCAAGCGTAAGCCTTCAAGTTTATTATAATTGACAGTAGAATTCATAGGACCAAACTCAAACTTACTCTTCTCGGGCTCACGATGTGTAGATACATAACCTGAAACAAGAATGGAAAGAGTTTTCATCGTTATTCTATAAGCAGGAACTGCTTTGAGCCTCGCCATTAATTTTTCTGTAGAATTCGGATTACGGTTTTGAGCCTCTGACGGACGAATTTCCCTCCAAAAATCATCCGTGCGACGATGTGAACCTTGAAGCGTAATAACAGGCGCCTGCTCATCAAAGACACGAAGCTGTTCTCCATGAGGCGAATCAAACGAATGATTTGTATAAATACTCAAACGACGAGCGTACATTCCTTTGGTACGTTCCGTCAACTTAAAATTAACACTGATATCATCCTTGGTAATAATGCGCGTGCCATCAGGCATACGCTTAAAATCCTGTTGGATAGTTAGTCTAGAAACAAAGTTTAAATTAATGTCCTTAGGTACATTAAGCGTAGCACGTTGTACAAAGTAAGTAGAATCAAGCCTGACATAAAGATGTCCTGTAAAACCAAAAGTCTCGGAATTAAAAGGGACAAAGCCTAAATCCACACAACGTTGTCCGTCTACCTGAAGCGTATCCATCAGATAATATTTGTAGTAGTTAGGCCCAATAGTAGACAATGGACTAACAAATCTTTGTAAGAAAAGTGGTATATCGTTTTTAAAAATATCTATATCACGAAAAACTTCACCAAGAAATTGCTGAACACCATCGCTCGAAAAGATTTCATCAATACCAGATGATTTGTACCCTCTGACAACTCGTTTTTCAGACCGTGGCGATTTGCGATAATACACAGTTTGTACCTTTTCCTTCTCCGAGACCGGTAATACAGTAATGCCATTGTCCAATGTATCGACAAACTCACCTAGAAAATCAAATTTACCAGTTTTGCCAGTTTTTTTAGGTTTGGGTGTATAATCGTTTTTTGCAAAAAACATTTTTTCGTAATGGTCGTAACTATAGTAATCATGATCACGAGGGTTATTTTCCTTGCGCATGTCAATGAGGCGACGTACAAATTCAACGGCAGGATTATCTTTCTTACGGTATTTCTCTCGTTTAGGTTTAACTGTAACTTCATTCAAAGTAATACCAGATGGAGCCAAACGCACATACAGTTCAATCGTTTTTCCCTTGGGTGCAATTTGTAATTCCTTGCTGTCATAACCCAAATAGGAAATTTGCAGCACGGCAGGTGCATCAGGAATAGAAAAGACAAAATTGCCATCTCCATCGGTGGCGCCACCAATACTAGTCCCCTTCAAAATTACGGCTGCATATGGTAAACCTTCGCCTGTTATCGAATCGGTCACCATACCCTTCACTTCTGTATGCTGTGCGTTTACCACAGATACGGACATCAATATAATCAACCAAAATAAAAAATTCCTCATCCCAAAATTATCTTCTATTTTTCCAATTCTCGATTTATCAGAAATGTATTTTGCCATTTCCGATAAAAGTCAGGTATATCTGTTAAAAACATACCCCGTTCATCAATGAACAACTGTGTAGTGTTACCCTCAGCACAGAGGATATTATCACTTTCCCGATAGATTTTATATGCATAATCCAATCGAGCTCCTGGATGATAGACATAACATGTATGTATTATTGCCACATCATTAATAATAAGCGGATGTAAATAGCGTATATGTAAATCGTAAAGTGGAGCATAAATCCCAATCTGTTGCATATCAGCATAACCTATACCTGGAAAATTCCGCCCAAACGATTCCCTTCCATCTTCAAAGTACGCCACGAACGAGCCATGCCACACTCGTTTCATACAATCAATTTCACAGAAACGGACTGGCACACGACAAATATCTTCCAATAAATTCATATTTTCACATCATGGCTTGGACATCGAAAGCATTAGTATCAATCTCGGCATTAATTATATAATTGGAAAAATCATATTGAGTATAATTTTCCCCTCTTTCATAAATGCGCACACTACGCAGTTCAGCAGCTTTCAAGTCTACAATGACTATACATGAAGTATACATCATACGCCGTTTACTTTTAATATTTTTTTCTTTGGGAAAAATTGTAATCGTACAAGAATTACCCTGCCGAGAAAGTTTCACATCCGCATATTCTGACAAATCAACATTTTCATCAGCAGAAAGCAATTTGTGGAACACGTCTAAAAGGACTTCAAACGGATTGTTTCCCTGTCCTTTTGCCTTAGCTACATGCTGTTTTCCATCTCTTACCATGACAAATGTATCATCAACAGCGAGAAGCATCTCTTTTGCATCTGGAAATACCATACTACAACGATTAGGTTCCTGATAGAAAAAATGCCCCAATGTTGTAATATCCTTTATTAAAGTAACATTGTGCCTGGTTTGAACTACATTCATCTTCAATGAACGAATGCCTCTGAAGCGTTCTGCAGCTTTATGAAGCTCTGCTTGTTGCGCCGAAAGCATTTGACATGCAAGTACAACTACCACCCATATCATATAAACTCTTTTCATATTCGTATTCATTAATTTTACATATAAAGTTCTACATTAATCGAAATCATTTCTCCATATCATATATCCTGATTCTAGATCACTATTATTCTAAGCTATTTTTTCTCCAATATTTTCCAAATCCTTTCATGCCCTAGCACTTCAGCACAAGTATGAAAAGCTGTCAAGGTTACCCCATGCACCCCATGCAATAACAGGTTTTGTCCAGTAAAAAGTAGATTAGGGACAGGAGTCCGAGGCGAAAGAAAAGTCTCTAACGGATTACGAAAATCTTTACGTACTCCATAAGCACTGCCTTCTAAAGCAAGTGTATAATCACGCCACGTCAACGGTGTACTAGCATATCTCAATATTTGACTTTTCAGTTCTGGAAGGAACCGTTCCACCAAGGTGATACATTCTTCTGTCATGTTTTCTTTCAAACATAAGTATGATTCGCCACGATGTCCTACCTTTGTACAATCCCAAGCTTGGCATTGCTTCCATGTCATCGGAGTAAGCAAATCCACTTGCTGCGTATATTCACTACCATCTTCGGGTGGCCTGCAACTGACGAGTACTCCGCTCACAGGACGATTGTTCTGATGGAAAGTCCAAACGTTTTGTTCCCTATAAACATAGAGATTATAATTGAAATAACGCAAACTACGTGGACGGACGCAAAGCGACACTGTAAACATGCCGAATGTATTCTCAAGTCTGGCTATACGGTTACGGAAAAGAGGCCTTATCCGACTGCTTTGCTTTATCAGACGGCAAGTTTGCGCAGGATGAATATCGCTGATAAAAAGAGATCCTTCATAGCGTTCGCCATTGGAACAGACGGCGTATGCCAAGCGACCATCTTTCTCCATCAGTTCCTGCACCTGGGCATTGCAAATGATTTCACCTCCCAATGCACGGATACCATCAGCCAATGTATCGACAATCAACGACCCACTGCCTTTCAGGCGCCAACTGCTCTCGATAAAGCTACTGTTTCCATGCAGAAAGGTAAACAAAGGAAGCGACTCTTTCCTGAGTTCCATCTTCAACGAGGTTCCACTAAGAACATCGATCAACAAAGGATCCTGAAAATTCTTATTCAAGTATTCCCAAGCACTGACTGCCATGTGTTCCGGCAGCAAATCGGTACCTATGCCATCGGGATTGAGAGCTGCAAACTGCTGGGCGGCAGATTGTTTCAATAGTTCTACATACCGGTGTAAGGCTGCACGCTCGGCAGGAAAATCATCAGCAAGACGCTGATAAAAGTCATCATATCCTTGGGCAAAAGCAAACACTCTGTCACCAATAACCACACGATCAAATCCGTTAGCATCCAAACGATGCCACGGCAAATCAAGCAGGCTCAAATATTCAAAAGCTGCATGAAGAGATTGTCCTTCATCCAGTCCACCGACATAATGAAAACCTGTATCAAATATATGACTGCGACGCCGATAGCCTTGCAGACAGCCACCCGGTTGCGCACCCTGCTCCAACAAGAGAACACGACATCCATTACGCGCAAGAATATATCCACACTCCAATCCACCCAATCCGCTACCAATAATAATTACATCGTATTTCATACATGCCCTCCTTTCCTATTCAACCAACGATAGATTGCAGGCTGAACAACATATGACAGCACCACCGCTGACACCAAACCTACCAATGTAGAGAAACCGACAGAACGAATGGCCGGATGACTAGCAAAAAGCATGGAGCCGACCGTAACAATCAGAATGATTGCACTAAAAAGAATAGCCGTCTTGTGATAACTCAACAAGCGTGTATTTTTTTCTCTACCAATGAGGCCATTCATTACAAATATGCTATAGTCCACACCTATACCAAAAATGAATGTCGAAATGATAATGTTGATGAGGTTGAACTTCATACCAAACAAAACCATCGCTCCAAGAACAATCAACCAACTCAACAAAATTGGGAAAAAGCCTATCAGTGTATTCTTCAAATTGAAATGAAAACTGAATAACAGCACCACAAAAACAAACAGCATAGACACCCATTGCAGCACATTAAAATTCTCGTTCATGCTGATCAGCGTATCCGTAGTATAATAGTATGTATCAAGTACCAAAAGATTGGGTACGGAAGCGATAGCGTCGCAAATACGATAGTAATCGCTTGTCTTACCACGCACTACATCATTCGCACAGCGTACCGATGTAAAGCAGAGATATTCACCATCGTAGGACTGCTCCATCAACGTAGAGAGATAACCCTGCGGAATAATTCCGGCCTCATACAAGGCATCCGGCTCATAATCCGCTCTTACACAATCGAAGAATGGTTGGAAAGCTTCCGAACGCAACCCTGCCTGCGGCGCTGTTTCGCTTATCAAGCGGCGAACAGACGACAGACGTTGGTCTGTCCAATAACGTTTCCATGCGTCAATACGCTCCTGTTGTATCTGCAAGGGGATAAAAATCTTTTCCGAATGGGTATAACTCTTCACCAGCCCTATTTTTTGCAAAGAATCGAGCTTATGTGAAAGTATGCCCAAGTTAGCTATCGCTTCCTCCATGTTTTTCCCCGTGGCAGCAAAATATTTTTGCTTGTCTACAGCATACGTTTTGCTGCGAAGCAGGTTCTCAGAGTGGGTAGTCAAGGCTGCCTTGTAACCTAAATTGTGCATATCAGCATCAAACTGAGTACCACAAACCACATAACTGACCAAACAAACGACAGTCACTATACCAATCCCTGCCAGCAGCCATTTCTTTTTATGAAACGGATAAATATTAATTCTATCAATAACAGCAAATATCCTATGATTCACCTGTTCAGTACCCGGACGAAATAATTGCGGCAAGAAAACAAGACTAAAAATAGTAGTTCCAACAATGGCAAAGGCTGCAAACAGACCAAAGTCTTGTAATAACGCCGTGTCAATAAAAATAAGTCCCATGAATGAACCGATTGTGGTAAGGCATCCCAAACACACAGGCTTTACCTGATCAAGAAGCATCTGTTCCGGATTACCAACATACTTATAGTGAGTCAAGACATGCAGCACATAACTCATTGCTACTCCAAGTACTACCGCACCGATACCTAAAGCCAAAAGTGAAAACTGCCCTTTCAAAAAATACATTGCAGTCAATCCAAACAAAGCGCCAAACAGAACGGGAAGCAGTAGCAAAGGAATAGTATCGCGATTGCGAAAACAAACAGACAAAAACACCAACACCAACAGCATCGAGCCTCCGACCGTAACTATCAGGTCGCGCTTGATTTGGGCAGCATTATAGTAACCGCTTGCCGGAGTTCCATGATAACTGACACGTACGTCGGGGAAGGTAATGGCAAAGTCCTCAACCAATTCGTTCAGCACATCGAACAAAACAGAACCTTGCCCTGTATTGGTCGCCGAATAGTGTGGAGTCAAAAAAGACACACATACGGTGGAATCAGGAACAAAAAAGTGTCCGTCAACAATGCGATAACTACCTGCCCCATCTTTAGATAAATACTCCCTCTGGCCTGCCAGCAAGCTACGTAGACCTATCGGATCCATCTGTATCAATTCAGGAAACATCTGTCCAAAATTACCTGTCAGATCCCGGCGATTCTGAAGCATCTGGCACTTCATGTGCTCAACTGTCAGCATCGAATCTATACGTGCATAAAAAGCAGTATCGATATAAGCAGGAAAGTGGCCAGTAAAGTAATCGACAACATCAGGTAACAAATCCTCAGAAAGAGAATAGAATACGTCGTCAATCAATTGCCCATCTTCACCATATATGGTATTCCTTGCTTGCAACGAATCAACAAAAGTGTCGCATACCTCAGCAATACGCTCTGCAAAGATTCCCTCAGTACCTTCAAAGAGTAAAAATGTCTTATCTTTAATACGCAAATTGGCAAATGCCAATTTGGTACTTCCATCTTCGTTTCTCGATACAGGAAACAGTTTATTTAAATCTTCCTCCAAATGAATTTGTGAAGCAAAATAACCGCAAAAAAGAAACACTCCCACCATCATGCTCCAAAAAGTCACACGATGAGAACGAAAATACTGATAGATATGGATGCAAAGTTTTGTCATACAGTCATATTACCTTTATATTCCATATAAATATGTTCTGCGTCGGCTATAGTAGCAACAATACTATAGCCCGCTTCCATAGGCTCCAGTTTGATCCAGACAACCAATTCAGAACAAATAACCGGAGTAGCTAATGCAATCAGTCTACACTGACGGATATAACTGATATGCAGAGTTTTTCCTACTAACCGTTCGGCGCATTCTTTCACAATCTGCATGTTGCATACACCAGGGCAGACAGGATGACCTGGGAAATGGCCAGTATATATGTCACATTCCTTCAACAAGGCTATTCTGAAAGTACTGCCATTTTCGTCTGTATTTCCGTCAATCAAACTGTAATAATACCCCTCAAGTTTCATATCCTTTCTTCACTACTCATAAACATTATTCATTACTCGGATTGACAAATATTTTCATCTGTGTATTTGCCACCACTTCACAATCAATATGGCTTTCTCCCGTCACCAATGTTACCCCATTCACTTCCATACCCAACCTGACTATTGTGCATAATTTGTCACCTAAATGTGGACGGCGATAACAATGAAAATGCTTAATCTCTCCAATGTAACCAACAGGAGGTTTTTCTGCTCCAGCCAAGACAGCCTTATAGCCGGCCAGTGCAGATGCCGACTGTGCCATATGTTCTATTAAGCCTGTTTCTTCCAACAATTCGTCTACACCGATAAACAGATTGTCGGGGCGGATGGTGAAACAAGTCGTTGCTTCCTCACCATCCGCTTCCAGCAACTCATCAACCATCAGAATAGGGCTGCGTTGCGGGATAAGTTTCTCTATACAATACTTACTCATTCTTTCGGAAGATGTGACTCGATATAATCATACAGATTATTGAAAGTCTGAATATTACGCAATTCTGTTACAGGAATTTTCACTTTATACACCTGCTGCATCAGTGCTACAAGATCCACTAAACTCAAGCTATCCAAGTTCAAGGTTTCTTTCACATTCGCATCGGGCAAAAGCGCTTCAGCCTTTACTTCAAATTCTTCTGCCAATAAAATGTTTACTTGCTTTACAATTTCTTCACGTGTCATGTCATTCAATATTTAAATATTTACATTATAAGCTTTTCACAATAAGTGTCGAATTGGTTCCTCCAAAGCCAAAAGAATTGGAAAGGAACATATCAAAATGGACTTCTTTCCGCTCGGGCAACACATGGATACAAGCTGTTTCTTCATCCGGATTTTCAAAATTGAGATTTCCGGCAATAAAATCATTTTTCATCATCAGCATCGAATAAATCAGCTCGCTTGCACCAGCCATCCACATTTCATGTCCGGTCTGACCTTTGGTTGATGTCACAGGTACCTGCCAATCGCCAAATACACGAGCAATAGCCTGCGCCTCGCGAGCATCGCCAATACGAGTCGATGTTGCATGTGCATTGATATAACCTATTTCCTTCGGCGTCACACCACTGTTTCGTAGACAAGCTTCCAAAGAGCGAACGGGTCCTTCAATGTTGGGTGTCGAAATGTGATCGCCATTACCAGAAAAGCCCCAGCCAACGATTTCGCCCCATATCGGAGCACCTCGTCGCACGGCATGTTCGTAACTCTCCAAAACTACGGTCGCCGCACCGCCACCAGGTACCAGTCCATCACGATCGCGATCGAAAGGACGACTGGCACAAGTAGGATGGTCCTCACGAACAGAAAACGACTGTATTCCATCGAATGCCGCCACACTGTACAGATTGGCTTCCTGCGCACCACCGCATACGACACATTCCTGCAAACCATTCCGAATGAGCAACGCTGCCAGTCCTATTGACTGAGATCCTGATGCACATGCTGCAGAAGCCGTCAGATTGATACCTTTCAGACGGAACAAACAAGCTAAATTCATCGTCACCGTAGAATTCATCGATTGAAAGATGGCACCACTGCCACAGGCTGCCGTATCATGAAACTCACGAAACTTGTCGAGTGCATGCATCGTGGCTTCAGCGACAGAATCATTGCCATATATCAAACCGACTTCGTGATGCTCCATGTAGTCGGCATCCAGCTTTGCATCCTCCAACGCTTGCCTCGTAGCCATATAAGCATATTGTGCCTCTTCGGGCATAAACTGGCGTTGATTGCGAGGAATGAATGGTTTCAAATCGGGTTTGGGCACATCGGCACACAAGGCTGAGCGGAACCCCAAAGACTTGCGTTCGGCATTGAAAACAATGCCACTCTTACCCTTATAAAGAGAATCACGCACTTCATCCAATGTTGTACCGAGACAAGACCAAATGCCCATACCTGTAATAACTACTCTCTTTTCCATATCATAATTCTTTATTCTAAGTTCATAAATCTTTCTTGTAACATCTCCTACGCTTGACTATGGAAGGGTTCAGAGGCTTCCATTGCGAAAGCTCACGTACATTGCTTTCCAACTGAGGACCTGTTTCTGCCCAACGATATCCAAGTTTGTTATATACAGGAATCAGATCGGCAAAGAACAAGGCATTCACTCCCAATCCTTGATAATCAGGATGTACAGCCACAAGCAGAAGCTCTGCTTTATCTTCGTGTTTCCATTTGAGAGCACGCACCAAATGATACCATCCTGTAGGAAACAATCGGCCATGTGACTTCCGTAAAGCATAAGACAAGCTTCCCATTGTAATAGCTACACCTACCATTTGTCCTTCCTCGTTTTCTATCACAGGCAACATGCGTTTATCCATCAAAGGCACGTAGTGTTTCAAGAAAGAATCTATCTGTCTGTCTGTCAATTCCGTATATCCAAACAAAGGTGAATAGGCAAGGTTCAGCAAGTCGAATACTTTCTTTCCATAGCCACGCTTGAAAATATCCTCATCTGTAAGCTTCCTGACTTTCAAGCCAAACATTTCTTTTGACAAACGGGCTACACGTTCATATTTGTCGGGAACTGTAGGAGGTACATCAATGCGTATCTGTACCCAATCTACCTCCTTCTGGTAACCTAACGCTTCCAAATGTTTGGGATAATAGGGCGGATTATAAATCGTTATCATAGAGCCCATCTGATCAAAGTCTTCGACAAGCATCCCTTCTTTCTCAAAATCCAAAATGCTCATCGGCCCTTGTATGTGTGTCATACCCTGCTCACGTCCCCACTGTTCGACCGTTTCCAGTAAAGCTTTGGACACATCCATGTCGTCAATAAACTCAATGAATCCAAATCGGACATTCTTCGTACTCCACTTTTGGTTAGCATGTGAGTTAATAATTCCGGCAATGCGCCCCACAGGTTTATCTGACTCATCGTAAGCTACAAACGGTTGAATGATAGAATACTCCAATCCCATATTTTTTGCCGGATTGAAAGCATCTCGAGTATCCATCTCCAAATCTGGAACATAATAAGGAGAATCGGCGTACAACATATCTGTCAGCCGAACAAAATCGTTCATCCGATGCTTCGTATCTGCTTTTTTTACAATAACATGTTTCATTCTCCAATTTATTTCCTTAGGATTACACAATGCAACATTTTTTACTATACAAACCTGTAAATAGTTTACAGAAGTAATAGCTTTCATCTATCTTACAAAGCCTATACAAATCAAGATTTAGCCTACAAAAACCTTTCAAAAAGCCATATAAGGCCTCTTTTGTCTTTAATCGTAAACTATCCTGTTTAAAACTTTGCCGCAAAAATAGAGATAAACTACCATTCACATGTGTTCAATTTTCCACAAATAGAAGTCTATAATACCCTAATTCACTTCCGATGAAAACCTATTGAAAAAAATGAAATTGCGAACATGGTGTTTGCAAACATCTACTTTAGCCGCGTAAAGTGCCACTTTAGAATGCTAAAGAGGGACTTTACAAGGCTAAAGAAGGACTTGGCAGAAATAGAGGAAACCACTCTTTCAAAGAAAGTAAAAAGAGCCACAAATAAAAAAGCAATGCTTTACAGGAAGAAAAACATCGTTTTCTTCATCGCAAAGCATTGCTTTCTATTGAATGTAACCGAGGTATCAAAAATGAGGAAATACCTTCAAGCTTTCACGATACCCCATCAATTGTTCTGATAAAACCGATTAATGTAAATGCTTCTTGTTTACCATGAGTAACTAAAACCAAAACCAAGCGTCTCGGTAGCTTGCAAATAATTATCACCGACCGTAGGTTTTGTACCGTCATCGAAACGGGCCAGCACATACAGTTTTGCTGATAAGAACCGAGTCAGAATAAAATTGATATCGTTTTCCCATTCTGCACGAATCCATTCATAACTCGTCAAGTAATCAAGACGGGTCTTCCATTTAATGGAAGGAATGATAGTCCACTCAAAATTCGTCTGAACCTGCGAACCAAAATTATGTTTCACTCTAGAACCTTCGTCCAAGCCGTAGCTGGTTTCGTTTACTTTTTTATTTCCAACGTAACGCATCGTATAAGTTAAAGGTGCCAGGAACACAGACAATTTATACTTCGACTTTTCCAACTTATAGTCCATACCAAGGCTGGTCGACCAATCGAACGGAGCCAGGAAGGCTGCTTTCAGGTCCATGCTGTTTTTCCCATATGAATTAAGTATCTGCGTTTTCAGTTCGGTAGAAATAGTATAATACCACTTGGAAAAAGCCTTAATACCCATCTTGCTATACAAGCGAAGTTGGTCGCTGGTTACCAGGAAGTTGTGACATGTATCCGAAGGTGCCGAGTTTACATTAGTCTTAATCTCCAACAGATTTTCCCACTCTACGCGCACATGATCATTGTAATTGGCCTTTAGCAGGAGATTGATCAATACAGCGTTCGAACTTTCACCTCCCTTGTACCAGTTCTTCGAAATGCTATTTTGAGAGAACTGTAACGAACCACTTCCTGAAGTTATCCACCAATTAGGCTTTCGGATGATGACTCCTGCCTCTTCGTTTATATCGATATGTTTCTTTTTAATCAGCTTCGTTACTGAAGGTTTAGAAGAAGCTTCTTTCTGAATATCGTCACTGTAACTGGGCCCCAACATCACTTCATCTTCTGTCAGTACCACCTGTTTTGAACAGTAGGGATAGGCGGCAAGCAGAGTACGGTTCACTATCTCGTTTGTTTGCTCTATGGCCCTGAAAGGTTGCGGATCGAATGAGAGCGGCTCAGGAGTAGAGACGCTCACCGAATCATTCCACAACGAAGGCTTCCACGTCAGCTGAGAAATCTGTGCCATCGGTGCGTAATAGAACGTAAAGGGCAAGAACATGCGGAAGTATTTGGGATCGGGCGCAATATAACGTTCAGGAGTAGCCGGATCGTTCAGGTAATACAAGACGCCCAGATTCTTTTCATACAAGATAGACACTGTATCCAATGCCATCTCCGAAGTACCCTCTACAGGTTTTAACTTGAGAACACAATAGCGGGAAAGAAGTTCCGATAATTGGGGTTGTTTTTTCTTGCTCTTCTCTTCTTTCTTCTTTTTCTCCGTTGTTACTTCCTGAGGAACAATCTCTTGACGCACCGTGTCCTGCCGCACCGTATCAGCCTGCACAACTGCCGATGACAAAGAATCGACCTTCAAGGAATCGGCCTGCATGGAGATAACAGCCTGTTCTGCTTCGTTCTGCAAAGAATCCGACTCCAAAGAGTTCAGCCGGACAACAGGTACAAGCGAAATCAAGGTATCCTGTTCCTGGGCTCTGCCCTGAACAAGCGTATCCACTACCCGCGAAGAGGCGGACCATTCGTTTTGTGTCACAGAGACTTGCGCCGAAAGCGACAGGGACATCATCGACAGCATCGCCCAGACGCAGACATTTCTATTCTTCATAAAACTCATAAAATTTATAAAGCCCTAAAATCCATGAATCGGGCACAAATTTAGCTTAAAATATTTACTTCCTCTTCTTTTTTTTGTAATTTTGCAGCTTAAAATGTGAATAAGGTCGCAGACCTTTTGAAGATAATCGATCTAACATATTAAAACCTATATAATTGTGGGAGAAACAAAGTATATTTTCGTCACCGGTGGTGTTGCCTCTTCTTTAGGCAAAGGAATCATTTCGTCTTCCATCGGAAAATTGCTGCAAGCAAGAGGTTATAAAGTAACCATCCAAAAGTTTGATCCGTATATCAACATCGATCCGGGTACGCTGAACCCGTACGAACACGGTGAATGCTACGTAACCGTGGATGGACACGAGGCCGACCTCGACCTGGGACACTACGAACGCTTCCTGGGTATACAGACAACCAAAGCCAATAATATCACAACGGGACGCATCTACAAAAGTGTCATCGACAAGGAACGCCGCGGCGACTACCTGGGTAAGACCATCCAAATCATCCCTCACATCACGGACGAAATCAAACGTAACGTGAAATTGCTGGGCAACAAATATAAATTCGACTTCGTCATTACAGAAATCGGCGGAACCGTGGGCGATATCGAGTCGCTGCCGTATCTGGAAAGTATCCGACAGCTGAAGTGGGAACTAGGCAAAGACGCCTTGTGTGTACACCTGACTTATGTACCCTATCTGGCAGCCGCCGGCGAGCTGAAAACCAAGCCTACCCAGCACTCGGTCAAGGAACTGCAAAGTGCCGGTATCCAACCGGACATCCTGGTGTTGCGCACCGAACATGAACTGAGCCTGAACCTTCGCAAGAAAGTCGCCCTGTTCTGCAACGTAGACGAAGATGCCGTAGTACAAAGCATTGACGCACCGACCATTTACGAAGTGCCCATCCTGATGCAGGAGCAGAAGCTGGACGAGACTATCCTGAAGAAAATGGGACTTCCCGTGGGCGAGACTCCGGGACTTGGCCCCTGGCGCAGCTTCCTGGAGCGCCGCCACAAGGCAGAGAAGACCGAGCCTATCCACATCGCACTGGTAGGAAAATACGACTTGCAGGATGCCTACAAGTCTATTCGTGAAGCCCTCTCGCAGGCAGGAACCTACAACGACCGCAAAGTATCCGTAGACTTCGTGAACAGTGAGAAACTGACCGACGAGAACATCGCCGAGGCTCTGAAGGGCATGTCGGGCGTGCTCATCGGCCCAGGATTCGGCGAACGTGGCATCAACGGCAAGTTTGTAGCCATCAAATATGCACGTACGCACAATATCCCGACGTTCGGCATCTGCCTGGGTATGCAATGTATCGCCATCGAATTTGCCCGCGACGTACTGGGTTATGCCGATGCCAACTCGCGCGAGATGGACGAGAAGACACCGCACAACGTGATCGACATCATGGAAGAACAGAAGTCCATCACCAACATGGGCGGAACCATGCGTCTGGGTGCCTACGAATGTGTGTTGCAGAAAGGAAGCAAAGCCTACGAAGCATACGGCACCGAGCACATCCAGGAACGCCACCGCCACCGCTACGAGTTCAACAATCAGTACAAGGCCGAATACGAAGCTGCCGGCATGAAGTGTACGGGCATCAATCCGGAATCCGACCTGGTTGAAATCGTAGAAATTCCCGCTCTCCGCTGGTATGTAGGTACGCAGTTCCATCCCGAATACAGCAGCACCGTGCTCCATCCGCATCCGCTGTTTGTATCTTTCGTAAAAGCTGCCATCGAATATCACGAAGACGAAAAGAAGAAACAGACAAACAACTAATTCATCTTAATCATACTCATATTTAACAGAAAAGATTCCAATGGATAAAAATACCATTACCGGACTGGTGCTGATAGCGATCCTTCTGGTCGGATTCAGTTTCTTGAGCCGCCCCAGCAAGGAGCAGTTGGAAGCCCAGCAACGCTACTACGACTCCATCGCACTGGTACAACAACGCGAAGCCGACCTGAAAGCCAAAGCGGAAGCTGCTCTTGCCAACGAGAAAGCGGAAGCCGTCAACGACTCCACTTCCGTGTTCTTCGGTGCCTTGCAGGGAGCAGATTCACTGGTTACCATCCAGAACGACGTGATGGAACTGGCTGTCTGCACCAAAGGCGGCACGCCGTTTTCCGTGACCCTCAAGGAATACATGGAGCAGGACAAAAAGACACCGCTCACCCTCTTCAACGGCAACGATATCGACCTCAACTTCCTGTTCTATAACAAACGGGAGACCATCCAGACGCAGAATTATTACTTCAAGGCCGTCAATCGCACGGACAGCACCCTCACCATGCGCCTGGCTGCCAGTGCCGACAGCTACATCGACTTCAACTACGCCTTGCGCCAAGGCTCATATCTGGTAGATTTCAATATCCACGCCGTAGGCATGGAGAACCTGCTGGCTGCCGGAAACAACCACGTCGACATCGAGTGGTCGCAGCGCGCACGCCAGATCGAGAAAGGCTATACGTACGAGAACCGCCTGGCCGAACTGACCTACAAAGTCAGCGGAGAAGGGACGGACTACCTCTCGGCCGCCAAAAACGACGAGAAAGAAGTGGCCGAGCCCCTGAACTGGATCGCCTTCAAGAACCAGTTCTTCTCATCGGTCTTCATTACGGACGCGAACTTCGAGAAAGCCAAGCTGGCCTCCAAGATGGAGACACAGGGAAGCGGCTACATCAAGGACTACTCGGCCGAAATGAACACCCTGTTCGACCCGACGGGAAAAGAGGCTACGCAGATGTACTTCTACTTCGGCCCCAACCACTACAAGACGCTGACCGCCCTCGACAACGACCGCGAAAACGAATGGGAGCTGAACAAGCTGGTCTACCTGGGCTGGCCGCTGTTCCGCTGGGTGAACAAATGGTTCATCATCAACATCTTCGACTGGCTGTCGGGCTGGGGACTGAGCATGGGCATGGTGCTGCTCCTGCTGACGATCATCGTGAAGGCCGTCGTGTTCCCCGCTACATGGAAGACTTACTTGTCGTCCGCCAAGATGCGCGTGCTGAAACCGAAAATCGACGTCATCAACCAGAAGTATCCCAAGCAGGAGGACGCCATGAAGAAGCAGCAGGAGATCATGACCCTCTACAGCCAGTACGGCGTCAGCCCCATGGGCGGATGTCTGCCGATGCTCATCCAGATGCCGGTGCTCATCGCCCTGTTCATGTTCATCCCGAGCGCCATCGAGCTGCGCCAGCAGGGATTCCTCTGGGCCGACGACCTGTCGACGTATGACGCCTTCGTCACCTTCCCGTTCCGCATCCCGTTCCTGGGCGACCACCTGAGCCTGTTCTGCGTGCTGATGACGGTGACGAACATCCTGAACACGAAATACATGATGCAGCAGCAGGACACGGGCGCCAACCCACAGATGGCCGCCATGAAGTGGATGTCCTACCTGATGCCCGTCATGTTCCTGTTCATCCTGAACGACTATCCTTCGGGACTGAACTACTACTACTTCCTGTCGACGCTGATCAGTGTGGCAACCACCCTCGTACTGCGCAAGACGACGAACGAGGCGAAGCTCCTTGCCCAGCTGGAGGCCAACAAGAAGGACCCCAAGAAGATGAAGACATCCGGTTTCGCCGCCCGCCTGGAGGCCATGCAGAAGCAGCAGGAAGAGCTGATGAAGCAGCGGCAGAACCGCAAGTAAAAGACGTACATAACGGTGCCTCCGCGGAGGCACGATGACAAATCCGACGCAGACGACGCGGATGACACTGATTCTTTCCCATTGATTCGTGTCGTCCGCGTCATCCGTTTCAAGACTCAACCGAAAACAAGAATCCCTATGCAAACGACCCCGACCACCCACTATACCAACAAGCAAATCTGGCTCATCGCCTACCCCATCCTCGTCAGCCTGATCATGGAGCAGATGATCGGGATGACCGACACCGCCTTCCTGGGCCGCGTGGGCGAGGTGGAGCTGGGCGCCTCGGCCATCGCCGGCGTGTTCTACATGGTCATCTTCATGGTGGCCTTCGGCTTCAGCATCGGCACGCAGATACTCATCGCCCGCCGCAACGGCGAGGGACAATACCGCGAGATAGGGTCCCTGTTCTACCAGGGCATCTACTTCCAGACGGGGCTGGCCGCCGTGCTGTTCCTGCTGTCCTACTGCTTCTCGCCCCTGCTGCTGAAGCGCATCATCGCCTCGCCGCAGATTTACGAGGCGGCCACGGACTACCTGCACTGGCGCGTGTTCGGCGCCTTCTTCTCGTTCAGCGCCGTCATCTTCCGCGCCTTCTTCCTGGGCACCACGCAGACGCGCACGCTGACGCTGAACTCGGTCGTCATGGTCGTGAGCAACGTGGTGTTCAACTACCTCCTCATCTTCGGCAATCTGGGCCTGCCCGCGCTGGGCATCGCCGGAGCCGCCATCGGCTCGTCGCTGGCCGAGGGGGTGTCGCTCGTGTTCTTCGTGGTCTACACCCGCTGCCGCATCGACTGCCGCAAGTACGGGCTCGACCGCATCCCGCGGCTGCAATGGGCGGTGCTGCGGCGGATGCTCGACGTGTCGTTCTGGACGATGTTGCAGAACTTCCTGTCGCTGTCGACGTGGTTCCTGTTCTTCCTCTACATCGAGCACCTGGGCGAGCGGTCGCTGGCGGTGACGAACATCATCCGCAGCGTCAGCGGCATCCTGTTCATGGTGATGATGGCCTTCGCCTCGACGTGCGGCTCGCTGGTGAGCAACCTCATCGGGGCGGGCCACTGCGACAGCGTGCGCTCCACCATCCGTCAGCACATCCGCCTGGCCTATGCCTTCGTGCTGCCGCTGGCCCTGATGTTCGCCCTCTTCCCGGAGGTCATCCTGAGCGTCTACACCGACCTGCCCGAGCTGCGGCAGGCAGCGGTGCCCTCACTGTGGGTCATGTGCTCCACCTACCTGCTGCTGGTGCCCGCCAACGTCTACTTCCAGGCCGTCTCGGGCACGGGCAACACGCGCACGGCGCTCTGTCTGGAGCTGGCGGTGCTGGTCATCTACGTGGCCTACATCACCTTCACCATCCTCTACCTGCGTCTCGACGTAGCGCTGTGCTGGACGTCGGAGCTGGTCTACGCGGGCTTCATCCTGCTCTTCTGCCGCCGCTACATCGGCCGGGGCAACTGGGCGGAGAAGCGCATCTGAGCCCCGCTTCCGCCCCTCTTTTCGCCCGTCCCTCGATTTTTCCGCCGGAAATGGCGGGATTTATCGGAGAAATTCTTACATTTACGGCTGACAATCGGGATTTTCTTGCCGTCTACCACGGTGGACGGGGCAAAAATCGGGATAGTCGCCCAAAAACCGTGGTAAACGAGCCGACAATCGGGATTTTTTACCCATTTACCGCGGTGGACGGCAAAAAAATCGGGATAGTCGCCCGAAAACCGTGGTGGACGGCAAAAAAATCGGGATGTTCTGCCCGTCAACCGCGGTAGACGGCAAGAAAATCGGGATAGTCGCCCGACAACCGCGGTGGACGGCAAGAAAATCGGGATGTTCTGCCCGACAACCGTGGTAGACGGCAAGAAAATCGGGATTGTCGGGCTCCGCCCACGACAAAACAGAGAGAAGATATCGTTAACCAGAATATTAACCTTAAAATTTAATGTAACATTATGGCAGTTCAACAAATCACACAGTTAGCCACGACGCACATGACCCTCGGCGCCCACAACAAGTTCAACATCGACGTGAACAACGCCATCATTCAGGCCACCGCCGCCGCGCTCCGCGTGGAAAACTACGCCACCCTCTATGCACAGAAGATTGAAGAAGAAAGCCGCATCGTCAACCGGCAGACCGCCATGGCGAGCACCGTCGACGTCAGCGCCGCCGACCGCCAGCGCGACTCCGCCGTGGGCGTTATCATGAACCTGACCAACGCCCACACCACCTCCATCATCGCCGAGAAGGCCGACGCCGCCAAAAAGCTGCGCCAGCTGCTCGCCCCCTACAAGGGCATCGGCAACCACGCCTACCAGAAGGAGACGGCGGAGATAAACGGCATGGTCGCCGTCCTGACCACCGGCGACGGCGCCACCTACGCCGCCACCCTGGGCATGGACGACGAAGTGGACGCCCTGATGCAGGCCAACGCCGCCTTCGAGGAGGCCTACGCCCGCAACCAGGAAGAGGCCGCCACGCTGGCCGCCCTGCAGAGCGTCGACACCAAGGAGCTGCGCGCGCAGGTCGACGCCCTCTACCAGCAGATTGTCCTGACGGTGAACGCCGTCGCCGTCCTCCAGCCCACGGACGAGGTGACCGCCTTCATCCAGAAGGTGAACGGCATCATCTACAAGGCCGAGCAGGAGATGGGCACCTCCACCGCAAGCAAGCCCCTGCCCGACTCGCCCGGCACCGGCGACGGCGGTGGCACCGACACGCCCACCGACCCCGATGCGGGCGGCGATGGCGACGACGGCGAAGGCGGCAGTCCGCTGTAAGCCCCGCGCCCCGGGCCGCGCACACAGAAAAAGGGTGCCTCCATCCGCGATGGGGGCACCCTTTTCCATTCTTCCCGTTCGGGCAAGGCTCAACGCATGCTCTCCAGCAGCGCTGCCGGTGGAAGCAGGATGCGCCGGCCGAAGACAGGCTTTCCGCACGTCCGGCATCCGGCCGAACTGCAAGCCGAGGCCGCGGGTCTGCACAGCCGGCGCGTCGTCGTACGTGCGTCCCGCCGCAGTCAGCGCCGCACGAAGCAGCGGCTCGTCGACGTCGCCCAGTCGGTAGGGCAACAGCGGCACGTCCGCCACCTCCACGTCGGGCACCATGCCGTCCGGCATGCAGGGCGTCTCGCCGTCGGCGTTCTGGTAGATGCTCACCATCACATAGATGCCCCAGTCCTCGATGGCCTTCGGGCACAGCTTGTAAGCATCCTTCGCGGCCATCATCCAGCCCGTGCAATACTTGCCGTGCGTCTGGCTGCCGATGAGCTGCACGTCCATGTACGGCATCAGCCCGCCCAGCAGCGCCTCCGACGCCGACGCCGAACCGCTGCCTATCAGGCCGTACACCTTCTTCAGGCCGATGTTGGCGCCCTTGGTGCTGACGTTCTTCGTCACATTCCCGTCCGGATACTCAAACTCCGTGGCGAAGCGCGTTTCCAGGCTGTAGCCCAGTTTCCGGTACTCCTCCGTCAGGTAGTCGTTGTAGTCCTCCTGCTCGAACACCAGCTTTTGGTCCACGGCCTCCTGCGGGGCGAAGAGCGACGCCAGCACGTTCTCCGTGATGACGTATCCTCCGCCGTTGTAGCGCAAGTCGAGCACCAGCTCTTCGACGCCCGCCGCCTTGAACTCGCGGGCCGTCTCCACCAGCTTCTCGATGGAATGGAGGTCGAAACTGGAATAGGCCAGGTAGCCCACCTTCTTGCCGCCGAACTCGTAGATGGAGTCGCAGAGGACGGGGTCCTCATACATCGTCCGGGCGGTCAGCTCCACACTTTTGCCCAAGGGGTAGATGGTGTTGGTGGCGGCCTCGTAGCGGCCCAGGTCCACCTTCAGCGCAGAGGCATAGTAGAGGTCGGTGTAGTTCTCCGTCGTCAGGTTTCCCCCGTTCAGGCCGACGATGATGTCGCCTCGGTCCAGCCCCGCCTCGGCCGCCGGCGTACCGGCGTGGACAAAGTTGACGGCCGCCACGCACTGGTTACTGTTCTGGGAAAGCAGATACACCGACAGATTCCAGCCGAAGGTGGTCGACACGCCCTCCACGCTGCTGGTGAAGGAGTCCATGTCGTCGGTCAGCATCGACCACTTGTCGATGTACTTCTCGCCCTCGTGGTAGCGGATGCGGTCCACCGTCCCGATGGGGTCCGTGTTGGTCTTGATGTTCCACGCGTCGAGGTCCTTGCCGATCTCGTCACACCAATAGTAGAACGTGCTCATCACGTCCTTGCCGAACATGTTGGCATAATAGATTTCTTCGGTCACCTCCTGCGTTTCCGAACCACCGCCCGGCTCTTCGCCGGAATTCTCGTCGGAACAGCCTGTAAAGATGCTGCCTCCCAGCAGGAGGGACAGCATCATGCTGAATAGTTTCTTGTTCATGTCCATTTATCGATAAATTATTAAAAATGTTTCCTCTGTTCAGAACCGCACCGCAATCTCGCGGCCCGCGTAGCGCACTTCGCGGTCGGCCTTCCCGAGCACCTTTTCAGCCGAGGGCTTGCCCGGCTCCATCAGTGTGATGCGGAACTTGCGGCGCTTCAGCATCTGCGGGAACTCGCCGTTGCGGTCGGAAATGGTCAGCACCCTCTGCGCGTCGTCCCAAGTGAAACGGATGGTAGAGAACATCCCTTTCTCATAATTGTAGTTGTCGAACTCGTCTTCGTAAAGGACAAACTCGCCGTCCGCGCCGGGATAGACACAGATATCAAGATTGTCCCACTTCTTCTCCGTGGCATACTGCACGTCGGGCCCCAGCGGCAGAATACTTCCGGCCTTGACATAGACCGGTATCAGCGAGATGGGGCATTCACGCTGCACGTCCTGTCCGCCCTCCAGCATTTCGTTCGTCCAGAAATCAATCCAACGGGAACCCTCGGGCAGATAGACCTCGAAAGGCAGGCTGGCCTTGGCCACGTCGGGCACGAGGGCCACTCCCCGGTTCTTTTCCACCTTTTTCGTATAAAGCGGTTCGGTCACGGGGCAAACCAGCAGACTCCGGCCGAAGAGATATTCGTCGTCAAGCTGGATGGCCTTGCGGTCCGACGCAAAATCCATCACCAGCGGACGCATCATGACACCATCCCGATGGACCACCTCGCCGGCCGTGCTGTAGATGTAGGGCAACAGACGGTATCGGAGCTCGATGATCCGCTTCTGCGCGTCGTAAGCCCAGTCGCCCTCCTTTCCGAACAGATAGATTTCGTTCAGCATGGGCGAAGAGCAGTGGTTGCGCATCATCGGCTGGAAACATCCCCACTGGAACCAGCGGACGTGCAGTTCCTGGTAAGCGACATTGGTCCAGTCGTTGTTGTACTCCCAACCGAAGAAGCCGGCCAGATCCGTCGTCCAGAACGGGATGCCGCACAGCATATAGTTCAAGCCTGCGGGGATCTGCTGGCGCATGGTCTGCCAGTTGGACACCACGTCGCCGCTCCAGCTGAACGAGCCGTAGTGCTGCTGCCCCAAGTACGAAGAACGTGTCATCAAAAAGAGGCGTTTGTCGTCCGAAACTTCACGCTGGTGCTCATAGATGCCCTTGTTGGTCATCAACGGGAAGGCATTGTGCACGGAACGGAATGAACCGTCGGCCGTCATCAGGTCGAAGTCGCTGTCCTTGACATTGAAATGGTCCGGTTCGGTAGAATCGGTCCACCAGGCGTCCATCCCCATGTCATACATCGGCCGCAGATAGCGCCAGTACAGGTCGCGCGCCTTTTCATTGAACGGGTCATAAGGGGTCGTGCCGGAATTCAGGGGCCACGTCTCGAAAGGCAACAAGGCGTTCATCTCCTTCAGTTCCTTGTACTGGTCGGTCCACGGACCGAAGCTGGCCCAAATGGAAATCATCAGATGGGCATTGTTCTTGTGGACATAATCCACCATTTCCTGCGGGCTCTTGATGCGCGGCTTCCGGCTCAGCGCAGCCTCGTCATCGGCATTATGGCCTTTGGGGATGTATTTCATCCAATCCTTATCGCCAACCTTATTGATATAACTGGGATTCATAAACTTCATGGCATTCCAGTTGGAGTCACATCCCCAATATTGCCAGTCCTGCACAATGCCATCGAGAGGCACGCCCAGTTCGCGATACTTGTCGAGCACGTTGCACAATTCGTCAGGACTCTTGTAGCGTTCGCGACACTGCCAATAGCCCATAGTCCAGAGCGGGAACATGGTAGCCTTGCCGGTCAGGTCGCGAAGCGCGGAAATGACCCCGTCCATGCTGCCGTCGCGGTAGAGGAAATAGTAATCCGAGCATAATCCCACCTGGGAAGAGAACGAAGTCTCGTAAGGTGTGTCGTTAAACTGCGACAGTCCGGGGTTATCCCAGTATACGCCATACCCTTTTTCCGAAGTGAAATACGGAATGCAGATATTCGTATTGACATTGCGCAACTCAATCTGCTGGTTCCGATGATTCATGACGCCCGTCTGCCGCTGTCCCAGGCCGTAAATCACTTCATCGGGATGAAGCATAAAGGTCTGGCTCACGGTGTAGGAATCCTTCTCCACATCCTTACGCGGCAGGAAGTTGGTTCCATAAGGTTTCTCGGCCAGCAACTGATTTCCCTTCAGATCGCGATACGTCACCTGTCCCGTACGCACATTGAGCGTCACCGACATGCACGCCGATTGCATCACCACTTCATCACCCGTCTCCCGGTAAGTTATATTCACCCCGCCCGGCGTCAGGATAACAGGATAACTCTTCTTGGGAGGCATTTCTGCTGAAGGATATTTCACGACCCGGACGATGGAAGGCGAATAAAAAGTCACCTCACCGTTCAACACGGGCTGAGCTGTGGAAAATTTGATTCCACCTGTAGTTTTCTCAAGCGTTTGTGCTTGCATAGAGGCAGCCGCCACAAGAGCTGCCACCCACATACATTTTCTTTTCATAATCCAAATCTTAATTGAAACGATACACACAAAGGTAAGGATTTACAACCATATCAACAACAGTCCCACCGCGATACTTACGATGGTACACACCAGGCCCGGCATCATGAACGAGTGGTTGAGGACGTATTTCCCGATGCGGGTCGTTCCCGTCCGGTCGAAATTGATGGCCGCCACCACCGTCGGATAGTTGGGGATAAAAAAATAGCCGTTCACCGCCGGAAAGAGGGCGATCAGCATCCAGGGAGAGATACTCAAGGCAATGCCCAGCGGAACCACCGCCCGGATCGTAGCCGCCTGACTGTAAAGTAGGATGGACATGACGAACAGTGCCACGCCGAACAGCCAAGGCATGGACTGGACTACGTGTTCGATGGAAGCAGTCAGCGAAGACAGGTTGCCCGCAATGAACGTATCACCCATCCACGCAATGCCGAAGATGGCAATCACCGCCTGCATGCCCGCCGAGAAGATACTTCCCTGCACCGCCTTGATGCCGTCGATCCGGCAGACAAGCAGAATGAGGGCCGATGTGCTGAGCATGACGATTTCGATGATGGACGGCATGTCGAGTGCCACATTTTTCCCGTCCGACTGGAACACTGGCCGCAAGGCATCGACCGAACCGAGCAGCACAATCAGGAACGTAGCCAGCAGGAATATCCCCACCGATATGCGGGCCTTACGGACGTCGAACGAGGAAGCGGTTTCCACCAACCGATTTTCTATCACGCCCTCCTTCAGACGGCGCTGGTATTCGGGATCGTCCTCCAATTCCTTGCCCACCTTCATCGAGCAGAAGGCCCCCACCAGTACCCCTATCAAGGTAGCGGGAACGGAAATCTTCAGGATGTCGAACAGGGAGATGTCGAAACCGGCCAGCATCCCCAGCAAGGCTACCGTAGCCGCCGAGATGGGACTGGCCGTAATAGCCTGCTGCGAAGCGATGACCGCAATGCCCAGCGGACGCTCGGGGCGGATCTTCGTCTCGCGCGCCACTTCGGCTATCACGGGCAGGACAGAATAGGCGATGTGCCCCGTCCCCGCCACAAAGGTGAACAGATAGGTGACAAGCGGGCTGAGCAGCGTGACGCGAGACGGATGCTTGCGCAGCATCCGCTCGGCCAACTTCACCATATAATCAAGTCCTCCGGCAGCCTGCATACACGAGGCTGCCGAAATGACGGCCACAATCATCAGCATCACGTCGATGGGCGGGGCGGTGGGCTGAAGCCCGAAGACGAAACAGAGCAAAGCCAACCCCAGACCGCCCATTACACCCAGTCCGATGCCGCCCAGCCGGGCACCGATAATGATGGCTGCCAAAACAACGATCGGTTGCAACCACATACTATTCTACATTATAACCGGACACCTTCAGCAGGGGAGCGTTTCCACGCGTATCCACATCTTTCCAATGCACACGCACCACCTTCGTCTCGCCCGGCAACAAGGCAAAGTAGTTGTCGGAATAGAAAATGGGAAGGAATTGCTTACCGTCCTTGTCGCCCACAATATTCAGACGAACCATCAGGGCCGGGGCGTCCGAACGGTTCTCCACCGTTACTTCGGCCTTCCATTCGCCGTCGTCCCCCTTATCATATTGGGTCTGTGCACGCAAAGAGACTTTCGGAAGCTGTTTCAGCGCCTGATAGTTGTTCTCCACTTTGCTGCGGTGGTAGAAGTTCTCGGAAACGGCCTTCCCGTTCTCTTCCAGCACCAGCTTGATGAAATGAACCTGGCTCAGCCCGTCGAGGAATTCCAGCTTGATGCACTTCTCGGTCGTGTCTTCCCGGCTGTCCACCGAAACTTCCTTCTCCCAGGCCACGGTGGCATCCATGTTGAGCACCTGTACACGGGCCTTCAGGCCGGGACGCAGGCCGGCGTGGTAGTTCACCACCTCCACCTCGTCGGTGGCCGGGTTCCACTGGATGTGCAGCGGCTCGGACGCCTTTTTGATGGCGAAGTACGCCGCCGTCGGCTCGAAGTAGTAGTCGTACGTCTGCCATACCATCGAAGGCCAGCACGAATGGCTCATCCACATCAGCAGCCCCATGCGGTTCTTGCTGCGCGACTCGAAGAGGCTGCGGTGGCCGTCGTAGTTCACCCACTGGGCCAGGTTGGCAAACTCCTCCGGGCTTTCGGGCTGTCCGTAGCCGGTAGCGATAATCTCGTTGAAGGATGTGGCACCCTGTGCTCCCTCCAGCGTATAGTCGTGCATACCCCACTGGTCGGACTGCGGCCAGATACCTTCGGGCGAATAGGTGCGCAGGAAGCTCTCGTAAGTCAGCACGTTGGGCATACCGCGTTCGCTGTGGAACTTGTCGTTGCCGGTCTCCAGCGTGAAGTAGGTCTTGGCAGGCAACATGCGGTAGGGACCGTGGCCGCTCACCACATCGTCGGCCGAACTAGAAATGTAGTGCATTCCCGGATGTTCTTCCTTCACGATACGGCGCAAAGCCTTGTCGATGGTCTCGGGCGGGAAGCCCTCGTTGCGGCCGCAGTACAAGCCGATGGAGGCATGGCTGCGGATGCGCTTCACATAATCTTCGGCATTGGCGATGAACATGTCGGGATAATAAGGATCGGGACCGTCGGCAGGATTGGCCAGCCAGAAGTCCTGCCAGATCATGATGCCGTACTTGTCGCAGGCGTCATACAGTTCTTCGTCGCCAATCATACCCACCCAGTTGCGCAGCATGGTGAAATTCATGTCGGCATGGTAGGCCACAGCTGTCTCGTATTCGCGTCCGCGGTAGTTGAGGTTCGATTCGCTGAAGCCCCAGTTTCCGCCACGGCCGATGAAACGGCGTCCGTTGACGTAGAGGTTCAGCACACCGCCGTCTTCGTTGAACGTCATCTGGCGGATACCTACCTTGAAGTCGCGGGCATCGGATACTTCCTCGCCCACCTTGAACGTAAAGTTGGCATCATATAAATAAGGTGTACCGTAACCGTTGGGCCACCACAGACGGGGATTCTTCACCTGAAGCTGGGGGAAGCGGTCGGCATCGAACACAACGGTCCGTTCTTCACCTGCCCTCAACTCCACGGGCTGCTCGAAGGTAACATCGCCTACCTTGCCCTGCAAGACACCGCTTACATCCCTGCCATCATAGTTCTTCACCACCACCTCAGCTGTCAGACGGGCCTGTGTGGTATCGGGCAGAGCCAGCTGGGTCTGCACATAGGGATCCTGCACGGTCACCTTGCCGGTTGTCGTCAGGAAGACGTCGTTCCAGATACCGATGTTACGTCCGCGCATGGTGGGTATCCAGTCCCAGCCGATGGTGGCATGGAACGTGGGGTTGTCCGCACCGAGGATACCACCGTTGAAGTCCGTGCTCTGTTTGTTCTTTTCCTTGATGGCACCGATGTGCGCGTTCTTGATGATTTCTACAGCCAGCACGTTCGTACCTTCCTTCACGCAGTCCGTCACGTCGAACTTGCCGCGGATGAAGGCTCCTTCCAGACGACCTACCTGCTTTCCGTTCAGATAGACATTAGCTTTCCAATTAATACCATCGAAGTTCAGGAACACGCGGTCGTGTTTGAACGAGGTCAGCACCTGGAACTCGTTGCGATACCAGAAGTTGGAGTTGAAGAACGATTCGGATATCATCAGCTGGTTGTCAGCATAATTGGGATCGGCCAAGGCTCCCACGTTCTTGTAGGAAGTGAGTACCGTACCCGGTACCGTAGCCCTCACCCATCCTTCGGCCTTGTAGGCAGGCGAAGCAATTTCCACACCGCCGGCCTGCACCTCGGAAGCGCGCTGCAGCTGCCAGCCGCCACCCGAAAGCGTCAGCCGTTCGCCGGCTGCCTCAGGCATGGCTG
>ENA-OPDJ01000036-OPDJ01000036.1-human-gut-metagenome-genome-assembly--contig:-NODE-36-length-116645-cov-12.786165_pt1 | contig 116645 bp, 85 predicted proteins | sample MGYA00241621_ERZ501505 | MGnify/ENA primary metagenome ERZ501505 (study PRJEB25962, sample SAMEA2042624) | human gut metagenome | biome: human gut; feature: human-associated habitat; material: faeces... | reverse complement strand
CGGGTTTGATACATATTTTGATTTGCAACACTAAGATAGGTGAAAAATCTGACATGGCAAAATCCTGAGCAACTTTTTGTTGCTCAGGTACTTAAAAAGTTATATTTGTAATAGTGTTGCGGAATTAAGGATAAACTTTCCGTCTGGCACGATTGTTGTAGTAGTGTTATCAGAACCAACTTAAACACTCAATACACATGTTACATTTCTTAGGATTTCTGTTTATACTCATTATAGCAATACTGATTATCGGTCTCAGTATTATCGGTAGTATTGTACGCGGCATCTTCGGACTCGGACGGAAAAAAACCTCTTCGCAGGACTTCCGAAGCTATACATTCTACGGAGACAACCGGCAATCATCACGTACCTCGACCGACACGACCGACGGCATCCGCCCCGAAGAAGGTGAAATACACATCAAACATAAGGAACGTATCTTCTCCAAGGATGACGGAGAGTATGTAGACTTTGAAGAGATAAAGGAATAATACTGAAAAGACGGGAATGACTAAACATTCGATAATTTTAACTGCTCTACTATTATTGTGCTGCGGAACTGCCGTACATGCCCAAGACGATAAACCGACCTTCACAGCAGACCTATACGGAGGACTCTATCTCAATAACGAACCGGCATGGCAACTTGAGCCATCCATAAGCTGGCTTTTCCATAAGTATCTCGGGGTGGCATTTGGATTGGAATTAACCAGCCAATACAACCAACCGAGTCGTCAGACCACCATTGACGGACAGAAGGCTGAACTCACAGACAATGAGAGGAACATCCGATGGATCATATTCAAGCCGTCTGTAGTATTGAAATCTCCCACCATCTGGGAAAGTACGGACAACGATTATCGCCTTTGGTTCCAAGTAGAGCCTGGCCTCAGTCTGGCATGTCCATTCCGCAACTCATTAACGTATGAAATCAAGGAATTTGCTGGGTCAGTCAGTCAAACCGTAGATTACCGACGATTTCCCAATAAAGGGCTCCAGTGGTTCTACTGGAACGCAAGAGCTTCCGTCAACTTTGCCATTGGCCGTTTCATACTCAGAGGAGGATATTACCTCTCCAATCTTGACTACTATTCCGGGCGCAGAAATATTACGTTGGCCAATGGACAGAAATTCTATGTGCCGAAAAGAGAGTTAAGTCAGAGCATATTCCTGTCAATCGGCTATTCGTTTCCCCACTTTTAATTGATGCTTTTCCATTTAACAGACCGGAAAATTAGAAGCTAACACTAACCGTTAACGCTAACTATCCCCCCACTTCACCGTTTCCGTTGGAAGAATTCTTTCATCAGGGCGGCACACTCGTCGGCCATCACGCCTTTCACTACCACCGTTTTAGGATGGAGGGCTTGCGGCGCATAGCGCTGATAGCCCCGCTTTTCGTCCGCAGTGCCAAAGACGAGACGGCCTGTCTGCGCCCAAGCGATGGCACCGGCACACATCACACACGGTTCCACCGTTACATAAAGCGTACATTCGTTCAGATATTTGCCGCCGAGAGCCGATGCCGCGGCCGTAATAGCTTGCATCTCAGCATGGGCTGTCACGTCTGTCAGGGTTTCGGTCAGATTGTGGGCACGGGCAATGATGCGGTCCTTGCATACCACGACTGCACCAACGGGCACTTCGTCGCGCTCGGCCGCCTTCCGTGCTTCGGCCAAAGCCTGCTTCATGTAGAATTGGTCGTCCATATTGGTCAGGAGTTAAAGAAGTTAGGGAAGTTAAAGAAGTTAAAGCCGATACATTTGCTTGCTGACAAATTACCGTCTCATGTCGTGCTCGCCGAAGAGGGTCGGATAGTCTTCCTCCATATTCTTGTGGATGAACATGAGAATAGTTTCCCTGAACCAGCGCGATTTGTTGGTTATCTTGTACTTCTCCAGATAACGGTCCACAATCCGCAGTTCCTCTTCGCTCATCAGGCACACGATGCGCTGTTCGCGTTTGGGCTCGTCGGGCGTTGCTTTCGCACACGTTTTGTCTCTCTTTCTCATATTTCCTGCAAAATTAGTGTTCCTGCTGTAATTTCAAAGCAGAAAAAGCGTAAATTTGTCTCCCAAGAAGAAAAAAAGAAGGCAATATGGCAGCACACAACAGACTGGGTAAGGAAGGCGAAGACGCTGTAGCAGCCTATCTGGAGCGCCAGGGCTACACGATACTCCACCGCAACTGGCGCAAGAACCGACTGGAGCTGGACATCGTGGCCATGCACGAAGGCGAGCTGGTGGTGGTCGAGGTGAAGACCCGCACCAACACCGAGTACAAGGAGCCGCAGGAGGCCGTGGATTGGCGAAAGGTGCGCCACATTGTCGTGGCAGCCGATGCCTATATCAAGCATTTTGGCATCGATCTGCCCGTCCGCTTCGACATCGTCACGGCCGTCGGCGACCGGCCTCCATTCCAGATCGAGCATCTGGAGAATGCTTTCTATCCGCCACAATTCTGAGAATAACGAATTTTACGTACAAGACCAAAATGACAGCAACTTCTGAACAACCCTCCTTCCCAATCATCGGGCTGGAAGAAACCGACTCGACCAACCGTTACTTGAGCGACCTGTGCGACAACGCCCCATCCGCCCCTGCCGAATATACTACCGTCACCGCCCGCTTCCAGACGTCGGGCAAGGGCCAGCGCGGCAACTCGTGGGAGTCCGAAGCCGGGCAGAACCTCCTGTTCAGCACCGTGCTCTACCCCCGTTTCGTCGAGGCACGCCGCCAGTTCGTCCTGTCGCAGATTGTCTCGCTGGCCGTCAAGGAAGAGCTGGACACCTACACGGAAGGCATCTCCATCAAATGGCCCAACGACATCTACTGGCACGAGAAAAAGATTTGCGGCATGCTCATCGAGAATGTGCTGGAGGGCAACCGCATCGGCCGCTGCATCCCCGGCATCGGCATCAACCTGAACCAGACCGTCTTCCGCAGCCCCGCGCCCAACCCCGTTTCGCTGAAGCAGATTACGGGCCGTGATTACGACGCGCCGACCGTCCTCGACGGCTTCCTGCGCCGCCTGTACACCTATTACGAAGCCCTGCGCCGCGACACCGACGGACGCTTTGCCGCCTCCATTGCCCGCCGATACGCCGACGCCCTCTTCCGCCGCGAGGGTCTGCACCCCTACGAAGATGCCGACGGACGCTTCCTAGCCCGCCTGGCCGACGTGGAGCCGGACGGACGCTTCGTCCTGCAAGACGAGGCGGGACGCTTGCGCCGCTACCTCTTCAAGGAGGTGCAATACATCCTCTGATACCGGAAATGTCAAGAAAACTGTTCTCCGGGGTCTCCGAGCGTTCGGACAGTCCGGCGGAATGTCCGACGGTTTCTCCGAGCGTTAGGACAGCCCGGCGGAATGTCCGACGGCCCGAAATTCTTCCATACAATCCCTTCGGCTCGCGGCCGGAGACTTTATTCTTCGGAGGTCAATCCTTCATATTGTTCAAGCACCACCTGCACATGATAGGCATGCTCCAGTGCCGGATAACGTTCCCGATAGAGAGAAGTGCGGTCCGCAACCACACAACGGAAGTGGGGAGCCGAATTGAGATCACGCGTATCAGGCGAAACGCCGCCATTGGACTCGCTCAAAAACAGTTCGTCCGAACGGTTGCCCGACGACAGACGGACAGGCGTGAAGCGTTCGAAGAAAAACTTGCGTGCAAAACCGTCGGCCGTCCGCACATTGAGCTCCAGAGGGTCTTCGAGTCCGATGGGCTCGGCCGATGCATCGAAGGCATAGCGTGAAGAACCGATAACCAGCTGTCCCGCATTCATCGCTTCATTCTGATAGACCAACGTATAACCCTTGACGACGGCAGGCCCCGAAGAAGCCCCCAGCATCTCCTGCTCCAGCGCGCTCTTCTCTTCATCGGTCAGCCCTGCGCCCTGCAACATCACGCGGTTGTCTATCACGCCATAGAGATAATAGGGATAACCCACCGTGACCGACAAAAGATAGTCCCACCCGTAACCGTCACGGATAAGGACTTCCGCCTTTCCGGCCTTCAGCGGACGGATAAAGAGCTTGCTCCCTTCGCAACGGGCCTGCACTACCTCGTCGTTGCTAATCTCCAAACGGAAATTCCCGTCACCACCCTGTATGAGATACACACGGTCGGCCGTCTCAAAAGCCATCAGAGAGATACGAGGGTTTTCGTTATCGAAAACTTCATTCGGGTTTTCATACGCCAGTTGGATACGTGGAACACTGTCATCTTTATCGGAACAGGCACCCAGCCCGAGCGACAGCAACGTCAGGCACAGCAAGACAAAAGGAAACAGTTTTTTCATGTCGGGATGTTTTTCCTACAAAGGAAAGGATTTGTGACGGAAGGATGAAATGTTTACCGAAGTTTCTCGGACATTTAACTTTCATTTTCATTGCCAACTCAGCCGTCTATTGCATTCACCTTTTGCAAAGGCAGGAGGCGGTTCGGCAAAAACAAATGAAAACCACGTTTTCAATTTGTTTCTGCGCTCACCTTTCACTACCTTTGCAACAAACAAAGCATTGCATCCCGATGACAGACGAAAGCCATACGCTACACATCAAGAACATGGTATGCCACCGCTGCATCCTGGCCGTGGACAACGCCCTGCGCACGCTGGGCCTGCATCCGCTGTCTGTGGAGCTGGGTATCGCCGTCACCGCCGAAGAGCTGACACCCGACCTCCGTCTGCGGGTAAAGGAAACGTTGGAAACCTTGGAATTCGAACTGATAGACGACCGCCGGATGCAGACGGTGCAACAGATGAAGGACCTCATCGTCGGCCTCATTCACCAGCCCACGGATGCGCCCCTTCAGACCAACCTGTCCGACTATCTGGCACGTACTCTCAGCAAAGACTACGGTACACTGAGCAAGCTGTTCTCCGAAGCCACAGGCACCACCGTCGAAAAGTATGTCATCGCCCAGAAAATAGAGCGGGCCAAAGAGCTGCTGACCTATGGCGAACTGACGTTGAACGAGATAGCCGACCGTCTGAGCTACTCGAGCACCGCTTACCTGAGCGCGCAGTTCAAGAGCGTGACAGGCCTCACCCCCACGCAATTCAGGCAACAGAAAGAGAAACGTCGCAGGCCGCTGGACGAAATCTGAGATAAAGACGCGACATAATCTTATAACTTATTCCCCGAATTCCATAACAACCGACTGGGAAGTCCGCCGTACCTTTGCAGACGTAAACACTAAAACCAACCGTCAGCAATGGAAAACGAACATACCATCCAACAGAACTTCGATGTACAGGGCATGAGCTGCGCCGCCTGCTCCGCCCGTGTGGAAAAGACCTTGAGCCGGCAGCCGGGCGTGGTCCAGGCCGCTGTCAACCTGGCCACAGCAACAGCCACGGTGACCTACGACCCGTCGGCCTGCAATGCCGCAGCCCTGCAACAGGCCGTAGAGGCCGTGGGATTCGGCCTGACTCCCCAACAGGAAACACCCGCGCCCTCGGAGGCGGAAGACAAGGAAGCGGAACAACTCCGCCAGTACCGCGCGCTGAAACGGCGCACCGTGTGGGCCATCGCCCTCGCCCTGCCCGTGGCCGTCATCGGCATGGCGTTCATGGACTTGCCCTATGCCAACTACGTGATGTGGTTGCTCGCCACGCCCGTAGTCTTCGGCTTGGGCCGCGGCTTCTACGCCAACGCCTGGCGCCTGCTGAAGCACCGCTCGGCCAACATGGACACGCTGGTGGCCGTCAGCACGGGCATCGCCTACGCGTTCAGCGTATTCAACCTCTTCTTCCCCGACTTCTGGCGATCGCGGGGCATCGAACCGCACGTCTATTTCGAGGCTTCGGCCGTCATCATCGCCTTCATCCTACTGGGCCGCTTGCTCGAGGCTCGCGCCAAGAGCCGGACAGCCGATGCCATCAAGAAGCTGATGGGGCTACAACCGCAGACGGTAACGCTGGTAAATGAAGAATTAAGAATGAAGAATGAAGAATCAGGCTGCGCTGCACCTGACAGTCCGCAAGGAAATTCTTCATTCTTCATTCCTCATTCTTCATTAAAAGAATCTTATCCATTGGAACAGGTCACCGTCGGCAATCTGCTTTTGGTGAAGCCCGGCGAACGCGTGCCCGTGGACGGCACGGTGGTAAGCGGCGAGTCGTACGTAGACGAAAGCATGCTGAGCGGCGAACCGCTGGCCGTGGGCAAGCGCGCAGGCGACCGCGTACTGGCGGGTACCATCAACCAGAAGGGCAGCTTCGTCTTCCGCGCCGAGCAGGTGGGACACGACACACTGCTGGCCCACATCATCCGTGCCGTACAGGATGCTCAGGGCAGCAAGGCTCCCGTGCAGAAACTGGCGGACCGTATTGCAGGTATCTTCGTCCCCACCATCATGATCATTGCTCTGCTGAGCTTCCTCGGTTGGATGCTGCTGGCTCCGACCGACGGCTTCACCCACGGCCTACTGGCACTGGTAACAGTACTCATCATCGCCTGCCCCTGCGCCCTGGGGCTGGCCACACCGACGGCCATCATGGTGGGCATCGGCAAGGGAGCCGAACAGGGTATCCTCATCAAGGACGCTGAAAGTCTGGAGCGCGCACGACGGGTGGACACCGTCGTGCTGGACAAGACGGGCACCGTGACCGAAGGCTGTCCGCAGGTGACCATCCTCCGCTGGCGACACGAAGACGAGCGCCACGCCGCCGCCTTCTACACGCTGGAGAAGCGTTCCGAACATCCGCTGGCCGAGGCTATTGTCCGCTACTGGGAAAATATTTTTCCCCAGTTAGAAAAAAATATTTCTCCAACTGAAGAATTTGAAAGCCTCACGGGACGAGGCATCCGCGGTCGCGTCGGCGGTACACGTTACTACATCGGCAACCGTCGCCTGCTGGAAGAACAGAGAATTACCATTGACCCGCAACTAGCGCAGGAGGCCAACCGCCTGGAAGCCGAAGCGCAAACCGTCATCTGGCTGGCCGATGAACACGAAGCCCTGGCCGTAGCTGCCATCGCTGATCGCGTGAAGCCCACCTCAGCCCAAGCTATCCACCGCCTGCAACGCCAAGGCATCGACGTCCATCTGCTGACGGGCGACAACGAAGCCACTGCCCGCGCCATCGCCGCGCAAACGGGCATCCGCCACTACCGCGCAAACGTGCTACCACAAGAAAAAGCAGCCTACATCAGCCGCCTTCAACAAGAGGGAAAAATCGTCGCAATGGTGGGCGACGGCATCAACGACAGTGCAGCCCTGGCACAGGCCGACCTGAGCATCGCCATGGGTACGGGTAGCGACATCGCCATGGATGTGGCAGGCATTACCTTGCTGAAGGGTGACCTCGGCAAGCTCTCTGAAGCCCTGCGCCTCTCCCACCTCACCGTGCGCACCATCCGGCAGAATCTGTTCTGGGCCTTCATCTATAATATAATAGGTGTGCCCGTCGCCGCCGGCGTGCTCTACCCCGTCTGCGGCTTCCTGCTCAACCCCATGATAGCCGGGGCAGCCATGGCGTTCAGCAGCGTCAGCGTGGTGACAAACAGCCTGCGGCTGAAACGATGCCGGCTGTAAAAAGGAATCAACTGTTGAGCCACACCTTCAGCGCTGCCACCCGTTCGCGGCTCACCTGAACGCTACCATCAAAGGGAGGCGTGACGTGCACCACCATCTTGCCGTTGAAGTATGGCTCGATGTCGCGGATACAATCGGCCGAAAGGATGAACTGGCGGCTGACACGAAAGAAGCGGCGCGGGTCGAGCTGCTCTTCCAGCTTCGTGAGCGGCAGGTCGATGATGTGCGTGCGGCGGTCGGCCGTCACGGCAAAGGTCACTTTCTCTTCCGAATAGAAGTAGCACACGGCGTCTACAGCCAAGGTATAGAGGCTCCGTGCACCGTTGACGAGGAAACGCTTGCGATAAGGACAGGCGTTGCGATCGGCCAATATCCGAAACAGCTCCTGCATGTCCATCCGTTCATTCTGTTCACGAATGCGGGGAGCGGTCAGGCGTTCGAACTTCTCAAGCGAATCGGCCAGGCGCTCACGACGGACAGGCTTCAGCAGATAATCGATGCTGTTGACGGTAAAGGCACGAACGGCATATTCGTCGTAGGCAGTAGTAAAGACAATCATGCTCTCGGGGCGGGCCTGCTCGATGAAGTAGAACGAGAGGCCGTCGGTCAGCTGAATGTCAAGAAAAAGGATGTCGGGATGCGGATGGATGGCAAACCATTGTACGGCTTCCTCTATCGTACCCGGCAGGAGCAGGATATCCCACTGGGGGCGCAACTCGGCCAGCATCCCCTGCAACAGGCGGGCGGCAGGCAACTCGTCTTCGATGATGGCGGCCCGTATCTTCTTTCCACCCCAGGCGTCTGTCTGAATATCATTCATACAACAACGGAACTTTTACAGTAAAACAATCTTCTCCCTTCTGCGCACAAATCTCCTTGCCGCAAAGCAGGCGATAGCGTTGCGTCAGGTTGTCCAGCCCATGCCCGCCCGAAACGGCTCCCAGCTTGGGACGCAGGGGATTGGACACACGCAGCCAAGGGAATCCTTCCTCGTCCGACACGACCTCCACTTCCACCGCCATCGGTCGTGAAGGGCTGATGACGTTGTGCTTCACGATGTTCTCCACCAGCACCTGCAGGGTGAGCGGAGGCAGCTGCGCATCCTCGCGCACAGCCTCATCCACCTGCCAATCTACCGTCAGACAATCACCCAGGCGTACCCGATGAAGCTCCACGTAGGTATCGACAAACTCCATCTCCTCGCGCAAGCCCACCAGCCGCTTGTCCTGACAGGCCAGGATGTAACGGTAGACGTCGGAAAGGTTGCGCGTAAAGCTGACGGCTCCCTGCGGATTGTATTCAATCTCGGCCACCAGCGTATTGAGGCTGTTGAACAGAAAGTGCGGATTGAGCTGGGTCTGCAAGGCCATGTAGCGGGCCCGCAAGGCTGTTTCTTCCAGCTGGCGCGTGCGGCGATAAGCAGCAAGCAGGTCTTTGTAGAAGCGGTTGCTGACCGACTGGCTGACAATGACCAGCTCCGTCAGCCACGTGATGAGCAGCAGACGCGTCCCCTTATAAACCAGCTGGAAAGGATGCGGCATGTCAAGCAAGAGCTTTACAGATACCAGCAACAGGTAATTGAGCAGGAAAAGAAAGGCGCCCGACAAGACAAAGAATAGTACCATCTGCCGACGGCTGCCGAGGAACGTCGGATAGCTGCGCCGAAGCCTCAACTGAATGTAGCGCATGCCCAGCCCCACGCCGTTGAACAGCAGCATCACGGCCACGAAGGCTTCGGGCGTGAGCAGGCGGTCCTGATAGCGCAAGGGGATATCGGCAAAGCGTACCAGGAAGAAATAGGAGAAACATCCCAGCCCCGAGTAGAGCAGGATGTCCCCAAGGTATTGTCGGCTGTTCGGTTGCATAACATTAAAAATCAGCTATATTCCTAAATCCTTTCCCTTTATCGGATACAAGGCGATGGCTTGTCATCGACAAAGCAGTGCTTTCGCCTCCGTAAAACGATGTTTTAAAGACGACAAAACAATGCTTTACGCTGTACTTCCACAAAGATACAGAATTTATCATTCGCCGCAAGCCCTCTGCAAGGCACTTTTTGCCACGCAGGCATTCAGCTTCGAACGGATATGGTTCTGGCGGGCTTCCAGATGGAAAAGCTGCGCATTGATGACCTCGACAATCGAAATGCTTCCCTCACGGTATTTGTCCATGGCCAGCTCCTCGCTCTCGGCCGCCTTGCGCAACGAACTTTCGGTGAGCCGCACCTGCTCCACGGCCTGTGCATAGTTGCACTGAGCCGTCTCCACTTCCAGCCGCAGGCCATCGCCCACCTGTGTACACCGTTCGCGGGCAATATCTACCTGATAGCGCCCCATGTTCTTCGTGCGACGGCGTTTGCCCCACTCGAAGATGGGTACGCTGAGCTTGGCATAGATGGCATAATTGGGATCGAGGTCGGCACGGAAGTCATAGCCGGGCGACGAGTAGCTGCCGTCCACGCCGATGGAAAGCGTAGGCAAATAGCGGGCGTTGGCCTGGCGGGCGGACGACTGCTGTACGCGTACATTGCTTTCGGCCATTCCCATCTCGGGGCGGCGCATCAGCAGGTCGTCCACCTCATCAGTCAAGGGCTGGACGACGGTGAGGGGCACTACCAGCGTATCGGTGGCAATGTGCTGGTCGGAAGGGATGCCGGCCAACGCATTGAGCGACAGGCGGGCCACTTCGGCATCATTGCGGGCGCGCTGCACTTGATAGTCGGCATCGTTGAGCCGCACTTCGGCCATGAGCAGGTCGTTACGGTCGGTATATTCCGCCTCCACCCGCTGGCGGACGACTTCCACCAGCCGGCCCACCGACTGGCGGTAACCGTCGGCCACGCTGACTAGTTCGCACTGGGCCACGTGGTTCCAATAACGGACATCGGCTTCGTGGCGAAGGTCATTCGTCACACGTATGATTTCCTGACGGGCCATCTCGTCCTCGGCCTGCGCCTTGTCGTAGCCCGCCCGAAGCGCACCGCCCGCATAAAGCGGTTGCGCCAGGCTGACCGAAGCGCCGTATTTCGTATTGCGTCCCTCGAAGGTGTAAACGTCATCCGTGCCAGGCAAAGCAATGTCCTTACGCAACGGATGGCCCGTATAGTTGAAGTTGGCTCCGCCCGAAAGCTTGGGGAGGAAGTCGGCCCGTGCCGATTGTCTTGCTTCCCCGCTCGCGTCGGCCGCATATTCGGCAGCACGCAGGTCGGGGCTATAGGCCCCTACCTGTGCGCGATAGGCGTCGAGCAGCGGGTTATCCTGTGCCCGTCCCGACGCGGCTGTCAGGAGTGCAGAGGCCGTCATAATGAGATATAGTTGTTTCATGTCTTTTCGTTTTTATTTCATTGAATGGACAGTGTTCACGCTCTCTTTGCCGCTTCGGGATAGAACACGGCGTAGAGGGCAGGAGTTACGAAGAGCGTCAGCAGCGTAGCAAACGACAGGCCGAAGACAATCGTAGCCGCCATGCCGCCGAACACGACGTCGAACAGCAGGGGAATACTGCCGAAGATGGTCGTAATGGCTGCCATCAGTACAGGCCTCGTACGCGAAACGGTAGCCTCAACGATGGCCTCACCGGGCGCGACACCTGCCCGCCGCTGAATGTTCACCTCGTCGAGCAGCACGATGACGTTCTTGATGATCATGCCCAGCAGGCCCAGCCATCCGGCTATGCAGAAGAAGCCGAACTGGAAACCTGTGACCAGCATCCCCACGACCACGCCGATGACCGACAGAGGCAGGATGAGGAAGATAATGGAAGGCTGGCGGAAATTGCCGAACAAGGCTACCAGTATGAGCACCAAGAAGACGATGGCCAGCGGGAAATACTTGGTAAGCGCCTCCATAGCTTCTTTCTGGTCCTTATACTGCGAGTCCCAGAAGAAACTGTATCCGGCGGGAAGCCCGATGCGCTCTATCTCGTCACGGATTTCGCCGTGTACCTCCTTCATGGTATGGCCGGGCTGTACGTCGCATTGTGCTGCCATAGACAGACGCCGGTTATAGGTCTTTACCAACGGCCATTCCCAGCCGATCCCGATGCTGTCGGTCACCTGAGCCAAGGGGGCGGAGTTGCGTCCGTTCCACACGGGCAGATCTTCGAGCGCGGCCTGCGACAGCTGCCCGCCGCCCACCGTACGCAACAGGACAGGCACCTGCTTGTCGCCGTCGCGGTAGATGCCTACCGGCGTGCCGTCGTTGGTACTCTTCACGGCCGTCATCAGGTCGGCCTTGCCCAGGTTCAGGCGGCCGGCTTTCACGGGGTCGTAGGCGGCACGCACCAGCATGGCCTTGTTGCCCCACTCGTTGCGGGCGTTCATCACCTTCGGATTGCGGCGCATGATGTCGATGGCCATACTCGTCAGCGAATCGAGCACCCGGGGATCGTCACCGCAAAAGCGGGCTTCGATGAGCGCCTGCGGAATGCTGTTCAGCTCGAAGCGGTTGACGCGGATCAGGGCATCGGAGAAAGTCTGCGACAGCTCGTCTTGCAGTCCCACCTGCATGCTGCGCGCCACAGACGGGCTTACGGCCTCAACCAAACACTGTGCGTAGTTGCTCTGAGGCCCGTAGGCAGCATTAGCCAGGTAGTAGCGCGGGGGTGTCTGGCCGACAAAGGTCGACACGTGGCGGACGCCCTCATGCTGCATCAGCTTCTCGGCCAGGGCTTCGGCCTGACGCGAGGTCTCCTCCACGCGGGTGCCCTCGGGCAGCCAGACGTCAACGGAAAAGTATTGCTTGTCGAGCAACGGCATGAACTGCTGCGGAATACTGCGGAAGCCCAACGCGCTGGCGGCCAGCAACACCACCATCGAGGCCAGTACGAACCAGCGGCGGCGGATGGTCCAGCGCAGGGCACGGCGGAAGCGGTCGTACATGCGGCCCTGGAAGAGCTCGCCCTTCAACTCGTCGGGACGCGGACGCCGGACGAATTCCTGCACGAAGAAGACGTTTTGCGAAACGGCCAGCACCCAGCTCAGAAGGAGCGATACGGCAATGACGATGAAGAGCGACGACAACAGCTCACCCGTAATGTGGGGCGACAGATAGACAGGAAGGAAGGTGAGTACGGCAATGAGCGTAGCACCCAGCAGCGGCATGGCCGTCGTGCCTACGGCGGCAAGGATGGCCGTACGCTTGCGCATGCCGCGCTGCATGTTAACCAACGTAGCGTCATAGACCACAATGGCATTGTCCACCAGCATACCCATGGCAATGATGATGGCTGCCAGCGACATGCGTTGCAGAGCGATGCCCGTGCCATACATATAGATAAGGGTGCCGAAAATGGAAAAGACCAGTCCGCTGCCAATCAGTATTCCGTTCTTCATACCGATAAAGAACAGTAGCACGGCGATAACGGTCACAACAGAGATGATGAGGTTGAGCACAAAACCGTCGTTGGCAACAGACGACTCATGCCCCTGGTCGTAGACGGTACGGAGACGGTAGCCCTCGGGCATCGTCTGCTCCAGCTGCGAGAGGCGGGCAGCTACGCGTTCGGCCATGTCGACTACGTTGCCGTCGGCCACCGTCGATATGGCGATGCCGATGGTAGGGAGACCGTCCATCTCCATGCGGCTGCGGGCCGGATGGACATAGCTCTCGCTGACGGCGGCCAGCTCGCCCAGGCGGAAATAAGAGCCGTCGCGCGAGGTGACGGTCAGGTTCTCGAGTTCTTCGAGCGTCGTGAAGCTTCCTGCCGCATCAATGCGCAGGCGGTTATGGGTCGTCTCAACAGCTCCGGCATCAACGATGCGGTTCTGGCGGTCGAAGGCGGCGGCGATGTCGGCCATTGTCAGCCCGCTGGCAGTGAGCAGTGAAGGGTCAGCCTCTACCTCGATGGTGCGGTTTTGTACGCCATAGAGTTCGACACGGGCCACATCGGGCACAGCCAGCAACTCGTTTTTGAGGCGTTCGGCCTGCTCCTCAAGTTCGCGATAGGTGTGCACGGCGCTACTCAAGCCATAAAACACGCCGAGCACATCGCCAAAATCATCGTTAACCACCGACGTACCTGCACCAGCTGGAAGCTTACCCTGCGCATCGCTCACCTTGCGCCGGAGCTTGTCCCACAGCTGCTGCATGGCATCGGCACGGATTTCCTTCTTGACGTAGACGGTTATCTTGGAGAGGCCTGCACGGTTCTCAGTCTTGAGGTAATAGAGCTCGCCCAGCGACTGGATGGCCTCCTCGAGCACGTCCGTCACCTGCTGCTGCACTTCGAGAGGAGATGCACCCGGATAGGTGGTGGTCACCACGGCCTGTTTGATGGTGAACGGGGCGTCTTCGAGCTTACCCATGCCGACGTAGGCCACGACGCCGCCCAGCAGAATTAGCGCTAACAGGAGCCAACTCAAGGCGCGATTCTTCAGAAAGAATTTGGCAAGCGTCTTCATGGGCGGCCTCCTTTTTCAATCATCAATCCTTCTACTTGGACAGTCTGACCTTCGGACAGGAAAGCAAGACGTGTCAAAGCCACTGTCTGACCTTCGACAAGACCTGAAATAACTTCTATCTTACTACCTTTAAGCAAACGCCCTAAGGTCACGAGCGACTTGGATACATGTCCGTCCGCATCTACAGTCCAAACGTAAGCATCCGAACGATCGTCTTGACAAACAGCCGCTTGAGGAATAGCTAAGGAAGAGACATAAGTAGAAGTTGAAGGTAAGGACACCGAGAGGTTCCTGCCATTCCTCCAAGCAAGCTGTTATCTGAATTGTCAAGAAGCACCGTTAGGCGATAAGAGAGATTATTGTCGGCTGCTGTCTGCGTTAAATACGTGGACGAGGGCGTGAAAACACGGCCTGGCAAACGATCGAAATGTACATGAACGAGCGAATCGGGCACACCACCCCGCAAAGCCACAGCCATGTCTTCGGGCACATAGACTTCGACCTTCACTTGTGAAAGATCAATAAAAGTCACAACCGCCTGCGAAGGCTTCACTTCCTGATGGCGTTCGATGTGCGTCTGCTGTACAAAACCATCAAAAGGAGCCAAGAGACGTGTGTCATCCAATTCGTTCACGGCCATATCGAAATCTGCACGAGCACGAGCGTAGTCAGCACGAGCCTTCTCATAGGCAGTAGCCGATACGCTGTTTTTTTCATAAAGATTGGCTGTACGACGATAGTCAGCCTCAGCCTGACGACAAAGAGCTTCGGCACGATCGCGACGTATGAGGAAATCACGACGATCGATAGCGGCTATCGGCTGTCCTTGACGAAAAAACTGACCTGCCTGCACTGTAAAGTCCTCCACTGGCCCGCCTACACGAAAAGCAAGCTGAGTGACACGCACAGGTTCAGAAATAAATGTATAACTGCGGGCAGCTTCACTCGCAATAGTTTCAGCACGGGCCACCCGCACGACCGGCTGAGGCCTGACTGTCTGCTCCTGCTTGCCACATGCGGCCAGCAAGGCAGACAGACACACCATGAAAAATGCGTTTCCTAATAAATTCTGCTTCATATCTCTTTTTACACTTCGGTTTACAAATATCGTCCGCAAAATTAGCGGAGGCTGCTACTCCTCGTGAGTAAAACTTACCCAACCGCAAAATAAGGCCACTGAAACACGAAAAAAGAAAGATGAAACCCACAAAGCCATATACAACGACTCAGAAAGAAACGGACAGAAAAACTCGCCTATCGTTTGTCGCTCCAATACCTTTTTATATCTTTGCCGAAAACCTCAAAACAAACCATTTATGGCAACATACAAGAGAATCTTACTGAAGCTCAGCGGCGAGAGCCTCATGGGCGAAAAGCAGTATGGCATCGACGAAAAACGTCTGGCCGAATATGCAGCACAGATCAAGGAAATACACGCCACAGGCGTACAGATAGGCATCGTCATCGGCGGCGGAAACATCTTCCGCGGCTTAAGTGGAGCCTCAAAAGGCTTCGACCGCGTAAAGGGCGACCAGATGGGCATGCTGGCCACGGTCATCAATAGCCTTGCGCTCAGCTCGGCACTGACGGCCGCAGGCGTCAAGGCGCGTGTGCTGACAGCCGTACGCATGGAGCCCATCGGCGAATTCTACAACAAATGGCGCGCCATCGAATGCATGGAAGCAGGCGAAGTGGTCATCATGTCGGCCGGCACGGGCAATCCGTTCTTCACCACCGATACAGGTTCCAGCCTACGTGGCATTGAAATCGAAGCCGACGTCATGCTGAAAGGTACCCGCGTGGACGGCATCTATACGGCTGATCCTGAAAAAGACCCGACAGCCACAAAATTCCACGATATCACTTACGACGAAGTGCTGCACCGCGGCCTGAAGGTGATGGACCTCACCGCCACGTGCATGTGTAAGGAAAACGACCTGCCCATCATCGTCTTTGATATGGATACCGTGGGCAACCTCAAGAAGGTCATCGACGGCGAAGACATCGGCACATTGGTACACAACTAAAAAAGCATTGCTTTCCATCGAAGAAAACAGTGCTTTACGCCCAAGAAAACACTGTTTTCCTCTAATCGAGCCAATATCTTCCGAAGCAAAAAAAACTTGCAATGTTGCAAAAGAAGAAATAATACGCTACATTTGCTCTACTAAATAAAAAACAACCATTCTATATAATAAAGAACGAAGCGATATGAAAGACGTAAAAGACATCCTGAACGAAGCGCAGGAGAAAATGGACATGGCCATCATGTATCTGGACGAAGCATTGGCACACATCCGCGCCGGCAAGGCCGACGTACGCCTGCTGGACGGCATCCGCGTAGACTCCTACGGCAGCATGGTGCCCATCAATAACGTAGCCGCCGTGACGACTCCCGACGCACGCAGCATCGCCATCAAGCCGTGGGACAAATCCATGTTCCGCGTGATCGAAAAGGCCATCATCGACTCCTCACTGGGCATCATGCCCGAAAACAACGGCGAAATCATCCGTATTGGCATTCCGCCTCTGACAGAAGAGCGTCGTAAGCAACTGGCCAAGCAATGCAAGGGCGAAGGTGAAACAGCCAAGGTAAGCGTGCGCAACGCCCGTCGCGACGCTATCGACCAGCTGAAGAAAGCCGTCAAGGAAGGCCTTGCCGAAGATGCCCAGAAAGGTGGAGAAGAAAAGCTGCAGAAAGTACACGACAAGTACATCAAGCAGATCGACGACATGCTGGCCGCCAAGGATAAGGAAATCATGACCGTATAACAATTGATAATTGATAATGGAGAATGGATAAAGAGATTCACTGGCAACATTCTATTCTTAATTATCAATTCTCCATTATCCATTTTCAATTCTCAATTCAATGAAAGGGCTTGTCATCAAGAATACAGGCAGCTGGTATCTCGTCAAGACGGAAGACGGGCGCTGCATCGAGTGCAAGATCAAAGGCAACTTCCGCCTGAAGGGTATCCGCAGCACTAACCCTGTGGCTGTGGGCGACTACGTACAGATCATCCTCAACCAAGAAGGCACTGCCTTCATCAGCGAAATTGAAGACCGACGGAACTACATCATCCGCCGCGCCTCTAATCTGTCAAAGCAATCGCACATCATCGCCTCCAACCTCGACCAGTGCATGCTCATCGTCACCGTCAACTACCCAGAAACCTCGACTACCTTCATTGACCGTTTTCTGGCTACAGCCGAGGCCTATCGCATTCCTGTAAAGCTCATCTTCAACAAGATAGATGTTTACGACAAAGATGACCTCCACTACTTGGACAGCCTCATCCACCTTTATACCACCATCGGTTACCCCTGCTTCAAGGTATCGGCCACACAGGGCACAGGCATTGATCTCCTCAAGTCCGAACTTTGCGACCGCGTCACCCTGCTTTCAGGTCATTCAGGCGTTGGCAAATCCACTCTGATCAATGCCATCCTACCTGATGCCTCAGCACGAACGGGCGAAATATCTGCTGCCCACAACAAAGGTATGCACACCACCACTTTCTCCGAGATGTTCGCTCTCGAAGGAGGCGGCTACCTCATCGACACTCCAGGCATCAAAGGTTTCGGTACCTTCGACATGGAAGAAGAGGAAATTGGCCACTACTTCCCTGAAATTTTCAAGATCTCGGCCGAATGCCGCTATGGCAATTGTACCCATCGCCACGAACCTGGCTGTGCTGTGCGCCAAGCTGTCGAAAAGCACTACATTAGCGAATCGCGCTACCAATCTTATCTCAGCATGCTCGAAGACAAGGAGGAAGGGAAGTATCGGACAGGATATTGATTCCATATCCCCTGCATCTCCAACTAAGATTCTTCTGTTAATAAAGCATAATCTTTCCGTTCGACATTAAACTATTCCCTATCTTAGCTCTCCAAATCAAAAGGTTGATTTTATATACTAATACCACGAACAACTGAAAGAATGAAGAAGAGAGTAAAATGGGGGCTCGTCGCCATCGTTGGTGCTGGGCTTATAGGTTGGGGTGTCTATTCACAAATGCCCAAACCAAATGAAGAATTGGCCGAAGCCGATAAAGTAATGGCCAATCAAAAACAAGGGAAAAAAGCGCTAAATATCAATGCTATCATTGTAAAGCCACAAGTGTTGACCGACGAAATTCCGATCATCGGCAGCTTGATACCCGACGAAGAAGTGAACCTTTCGTTCGAGACATCAGGCAAAATCGTTGAAATCAATTTCGAAGAAGGAACTACTGTAAAAAAAGGCCAGCTGCTAGCCAAAGTAAACGACCGCCCGCTGCAGGCACAATTGCAACGATTGGTTTCGCAACTGAAACTGGCCGAAGACCGCGTATTCCGTCAGGACGCCCTGCTGAAACGTGATGCTGTCAGCCAGGAAGCCTACGAGCAGGTCAAGACCGAACTCGCCACGCTGAATGCCGACATCGAAAGCGTCGAGGCGCAGATAGCACAAACCGAGCTGCGCGCCCCCTTCGACGGCATCATTGGTTTGCGCCAAGTGAGTGTAGGTACCTATGCCTCGCCTACCACCATCGTAGCCAAGCTCACCAAAATATCTCCCTTGAAGTTAGAATTTGCTGTGTCCGAGCGTTATGCCCGCGATATCAAGGTGGGCACCAACCTGAGCTTCACGCTGGAAGGTTCGCTAGACACCTATCATGCACAAGTCTACGCCCGAGAGTCGAGTCTTGACATCAACACACACACACTGACCGTACGTGCCCTCTATCCCAACCCCAGCGGCATCATGCCAGGCCGTTACGCCTCCATCACATTGAAGAAGCAGGAATACAAGGATGCATTGGCCATTCCTTCTCAAGCCATTGTACCCGAAATGGGTAAAGACAAAGTATTTGTCTATCGCTCAGGGAAGGCTGAACCAACAGAGATAATCACTGGTATCCGCACCGATGCACAAGTACAGGTAGTCAAAGGTCTGGCTACTGGAGACACGGTTATCATATCAGGTACTCAGCAACTCCGCACAGGAATGGACGTTACCATCGATCATATCGAATAAATAAAAAATGGGAAACAAAGGGTGAAGAGTTTTTACGTGTAGATTTTATAAATCAACCGTCCCCTCTCCCCCCACTTGAGTTCATTTGTAATTCCTAATATCTAATTCTTCATTTAAATGAATATATCCGAACTAAGCATACGCCGCCCCGTATTGTCAACGGTATTGACCATCATCATCCTGCTCTTTGGACTCATTGGCTATACCTACCTTGGCGTGCGCGAATATCCGTCGGTGGACAACCCCATCATCTCCGTGTCCTGTTCGTACACAGGTGCCAACGCCGACGTCATCGAAAACCAGATAACCGAACCGCTGGAACAGAACATTAACGGTATCCCTGGCATCCGCTCACTGACCAGTGTCAGCCAGCAGGGGCAAAGCCGAATCACCGTCGAATTCGAACTGTCTGTTGACCTGGAGACAGCCGCCAACGACGTGCGCGACAAGGTATCACGTGCCCAGCGTTACCTGCCCCGCGACTGCGACCCGCCTACCGTATCGAAAGCCGATGCCGACGCCGTACCCATCCTGATGGTAGCCCTGCAAAGCAACAAGCGCTCACTGCTGGAACTGAGCGAGATAGCCGACCTCACCGTAAAGGAACAGCTTCAGACCATCTCCGACGTAAGTAGCGTGAGCATCTGGGGTGAAAAGAAGTACTCCATGCGCCTTTGGCTAGACCCTACCAAGATGTCAGGCTACGGTATCACCCCCGTCGATGTAAAGAATGCCATCGACCAGGAAAACATCGAGCTCCCGTCGGGCAGTATCGAAGGGAATACGACCGAGCTTACCATCCGCACCCTGGGTCTGATGCATACACCCGAAGAGTTCAACAACCTCATCATCAAGGAAGATGCCAACCACATCATCCGCTTCAGCGATATCGGCCGTGCCGAACTGGGAGCCGCCGACATCAAGAGCTACATGAAGATGAACGGCGTGCCGATGGTAGGTGTAGTTGTTGTTCCCCAGCCGGGTGCCAACCACATCCAGATTGCCGACGCCGTGTACGAACGCATGGAGCGTATGAAGAAAGACCTGCCCGAAGATGTGACCTACAGCTACGGATTCGACAACACCAAGTTCATCCGCGCCTCCATCAGCGAAGTGGAAAGTACCGTGTATGAAGCCTTCGTGCTGGTTATCATCATCATCTTCCTCTTCTTGCGCGACTGGCGCGTCACGCTGGTACCCTGTATCGTAATTCCCGTGTCGCTCATCGGTGCCTTCTTCGTGATGTACGTGGCAGGTTTCTCCATCAACGTACTGACGATGCTGGCCGTCGTCCTCTCCGTAGGTCTGGTGGTGGACGACGCCATCGTAATGACCGAGAACATCTACGTCCGCATCGAGAAAGGCATGCCGCCCAAGGAAGCAGGCATCGAGGGAGCCAAGGAAATCTTCTTTGCCGTCATCTCCACCACCATCACGCTGGTGGCCGTGTTCTTCCCCATCGTCTTCATGGAAGGTACCACTGGCCGACTCTTCCGCGAGTTCAGCTTCGTCATCTCGGGCTCCATCATCATATCCTCATTTGCAGCCCTTACCTTCACGCCGATGCTGGCCACCAAGCTGCTGAAACGGCAGGAACAGAAAAACTGGTTCTACCGCAAGACTGAACCCTTCTTCGAGGGGATGAACCACCTGTACAGCCGTTCACTGGCCGTATTCCTGCACAAGCGGTGGATAGCACTGGTGTTCACCTTGATTACGTTCTGCATCATCTTCGTGCTGTGGAATAGCATACCTGCCGAGATGGCTCCGCTGGAAGACCGCTCGCAGATCACCATCAGCACCATCGGTGCCGAAGGCGTGAGCTACGAATACATCCGCGACTATACCGAACGCATCAACGACGTGGTCGACTCCATCATCCCCGATGCCGAAGCCGTCACGGCACGTGTATCAAGCGGAAGCGGTAACGTGCAAATCACGCTGAAAGATATCCGCGAACGCGACTACAGCCAGATGGATGTAGCCGCCAAACTGACCCGCGCCCTGAAACCTGAAACAGAAGCCCGCGCCTTCCTGCGCCAACAGTCTTCGTTCGGCGGACGCCGTGCCAGCATGCCCGTGCAATATGTATTGCAGGCCACCAACCTTGAAAAGCTGCAGGAAGTGCTGCCGAAATTTATGGAACGCGTCTACGAAAACGATGTTTTCCAGATGGCCGACGTCGACCTGAAGTTCAGCAAGCCTGAAGCCCGCATCAGCATCAACCGCGACAAGGCCGGCGCCATGGGCGTCAGCACCAAGAACATTGCCCAGACCCTGCAATACGGCTTGAGCGGCCAGCGTATGGGCTACTTCTACATGAACGGCAAGCAATACGAGATATTGGGAGAAATCAACCGCCAGCAACGCAACAAGCCGGCCTACCTCGTCGGCCTGTACATCCGTAACGATGCAGGCGACATGATCCAGCTCGACAACCTCGTGGAACTGGTCTACGGCACGGCTCCTCCGAAGCTATACCGCTACAACCGTTTCGTATCGGCCACCGTTTCGGCAGGTCTGGCCGAGGGCAAGACCATCGGACAGGGACTGGAAGAAATGGACAAGATAGCCGACGAAGTGCTGGATGAAACCTTCCGTACGGCACTGGCAGGCGACTCGAAGGACTACAGTGAGAGTGCCTCCAGCCTGATGTTTGCCTTCATCCTGGCCATCTTCCTCATCTATCTGATTCTGGCCGCCCAGTTCGAGAGCTTCAAGGACCCGCTCATCATCATGCTCACCGTGCCGCTGGCCATTGCCGGAGCCCTGATATTCATGTATTTCGGTGACATCACGATGAACATCTTCAGCCAGATCGGTATTATTATGCTCATCGGTCTGGTAGCCAAGAACGGTATCCTCATTGTAGAGTTTGCCAACCAGAAGCAGGAAGCGGGCGAAGACAAGTTGCAGGCCATCAAGGACGCCGCCCTCCAGCGTCTGCGCCCCATCCTGATGACCAGCGCCTCGACCGTCATCGGCCTCATCCCGCTGGCTTTCGCCACAGGCGAAGGTGCCAACCAGCGCATCGCTATGGGTACGGCTGTGGTAGGCGGCATGCTGGTATCCACACTGCTCACCATGTACATCGTACCCGCCATCTACAGCTATGTGTCAACCAACCGAAGTAAAGTAAGAAAAATATGAAACGAATCGCCTTGTCTATGATAGCCGCATTCTGTGCCCTGTGTTCCCTGCAGGCACAGCAGGCAGCCACCTATACCCTGAAGTCGTGCCTCGAACAGGGGCTGCTCAACAACTACTCCCTGCGCATCACGCACAACGAGGAGCAGATCAGTAAAAACAACGCCACCCTGGCCAACGCAGGCGCCCTGCCCACCATCGACCTGACAGGCGGCTACCGGGCCACGCTGGACAACACCAACAGCACCGTGCGGAGCACAAGCGTTACGGAAAAACAGCATAACGTGTTCGACCAGACCGTCGATGCCGGCATCGACCTAAACTGGACCATCTTCGACGGCTTCAACATCTCCACCACCTACCAGCAGCTAAAGCTGCTCCGCGAACAGGGAGAGACCAATACACGCATCGCACTGGAAGACTTCATCGCCTCGCTGGCCGCCGAATACTACAACTTCATCCAGCAGAAAATCCGCATGAAGAACCTGCTCTATGCCGTACAGCTCTCCAAGGAGCGACTGCGTATCGTGGAGGCACGCTACCATGTGGGAGACTTCTCGCGCCTTGACTACCAGCAGGCCAAGGTGGACTTCAACGCCGACAGCGCCCAGTACATGAAGCAGCAGGAGCTGCTGCACACCTCGCGCATCAACCTGAACGAGCTGATGGGCAACGAAGACGTGGACCAGCTCATCCAGACGCCTGACAGCATCATCGACGTGAACCAGTCGCTCGACTTCGAAGAGCTGTGGAAAGCCACCCTGAGCGTGAACTCCTCCCTGCTGAAGGCCGACCAGAACACCCAGCTGGCACAGATGGACTACAAGAAAGTGAATTCACGCAACTATCCCTACGTGCGCCTGAACGCCGGATACGGCTATACGTTCAACAAGTATGACATCAACAGCTACAGCCGCCGCAACAACTTCGGATTCAACGGGGGCATCACCGTAGGGTTCAACCTCTTCGACGGCAACCGCAAGCGCGAGCGGCGCAATGCCAGCATCGCCGTGAAGAACGCACGCCTGCAACGCGACGAGCTGGAACTGGCACTGCGGGCCGACCTGAGTAACTTGTGGCAAGCCTACCGCAACAACCTGGAGATGCTGAACCTGGAACGGCAGAACCTCATCGCCGCCAAGGACAACTACGACATCGCCATGGAACGTTACATGTTGGGCAACCTTTCGGGTATCGAAATGCGCGAAGCACAAAAGAGCCTCCTTGACGCAGAGGAACGCATCCTGACAGCTGAATATAACACTAAACTTTGCGAAATATCGCTCCTACAAATCAGTGGAAAAGTGACAAAGTACCTGGAATAAAACAGTTTTTCGCCATCCGAATCCAAATATTACGCTACTTTTGTGACAATCAAACAGAAACGAAAACAGGAATTCTATCATGAGAAAAATTGTCTTGGCCTGCATCGCTGCATTACTTAGTTCTACCCTGACACATGCACAAAAGTCAGAAGTAACGTATAAAAGTAAACAACCCTATAAGAGTTGGGTAAAAATGGCTCCAAAACTGAACGATGACTTTTTTAAAACTAAAGAAGCCATTCGTATCGGTGACAATGTCCTACTCTACCAACAGACAACAGGAGGATGGCCGAAGAATATTTACATACCTGCCGAACTGGATGAAAAAGAGCGGGAAGAAGTACTGTCTGAAAAAGACGATGTCAATCAAAGCACGATTGACAATACAGCTACTACAACTGAAATTACCTATTTGTCTCGCCTCTATAACGCCACAGGCATCGAGAAGTACAAGAAAGCCGCCATTAAAGGTATCCGATACCTATTCGAAGCACAATACGATAACGGTGGATGGCCCCAATTTTATCCACGTCCTACAGGCTACTACACCCACATCACCTACAACGACGATGCCATGATCAATGTCATGGAATTACTACAGGACATAGCCAACGACAAGGCACCCTACACATATTTGCCCGAAGATATCCGCAAACAGGCACAGGCCGCAGTAGACAAAGGTATAGAGTGTATCCTCCATACACAAGTAAAACAGAACGGGAAACTAACTGTGTGGTGTGCCCAACACGACGAGCACACTTTAGCCCCTGCCAAGGCCCGCGCCTACGAACTGCCCTCACTCAGCGGAGCTGAGTCGGACAACATCGTGCTTTTCTTGATGAATCTTCCTCACCCTTCGCCCGAGATTATCGCCAGCATAGAAGGAGCTGTCAACTGGTTCAAACAAGTACAAATCAACGGCCTGAAGCGTGAATATTTCACCAATGACGAAGGCCAGAAAGACTATCGCATGATACCCTGTCAAGAAGGCGAAGCGTGTGACCCGCTATGGGCCCGCTTCTACACACTCGAAGACAACCGCCCCTTCTTCTGCGACCGCGATGGTATCAAGCGCTATGACCTGTCAGAAATTGGTCATGAACGGCGCAACGGGTACAGCTGGTATAACAATGGCGGTCTGAAAGTATTCAAGAAATACGAGCAGTGGAAGAAAAAGTTGAAAAACTAACCCAATACCCAACGCGTCTTTCGGCCGAACACCCGATAGGCTAATGCTACCAACAACCACGACACTCCAAATGCCACAACCGAAGCGCAAGGTATTTGAATGCAGATAGGTACATCCAACATACGCATCAATACGACAGAAGGCCCTGTAAAGAAATAGTGGATCATGTAAACTCCAAAACCACAAAGTGTCAAGTTGGCCAGCATCCGACAAAGCCGTTCTGAGTGTATCTCTATCTTCTTACAGCACATGAATACGGGAACGGTCATCAAGACTACATTCAGCGAACAATAAGTGAAGAACAGTTCCAACATTTCGTCTGTACAATCTGGCAGGGCTGTCATATGACGAAAACCCAGATAAGTCACTGCATACCCAACAATAAACATCGGCACACCTACCAGTAACAGCATCCGTCTACTCCACTCCCGATGACGCAAGACATGACCTAATAGCAGATAACCATTAAATCCTGCAAAATAGTAAAGCATACCGAACGAGTTCCACGAACAAGATCCCCATAAGTATTCGGACACAAATTCATTATAATAAGGAAGCAACAGGGTCACACCCCACAAAGCCAGGAACCATAACTTGGCTCGCTCCGAAGCCTGAGCTACCCATGCTGAAAAGACAGGTAAATAGAGATAAAGTCCTATCAACAGATAGATATACCACATATGCACAGCTAAAATAGAGAAATTAAACGGTATACCGGCAATATAGCCCAGGCTTACCTCCAGCGACTGACGCATCACGTCTTCACCTGAATAGGGAAAGAAATCGAGAATAACCCGCGGCTCTACACCCAACAATCCTGTCACCCATGGAAACAGGTTATAAAGTACCGACCAAATAAGGAAAGGAAAGAATACACGTGTGATACGTTTCTTGTAAAAAGCCCCGCTACTCTCACGAACCGGCAATAACAAGGCTCCTGTAATCATAACAAATAGCGGAACACAAGGACGCAATAAAGCTCCGTAGGCTGCTCCCCAGAACTTGATCTCACCGATTTCGGGCGATGTACCCGGATAAAAATTAAAAGGATCCGTACAATGACAGCACACCACCATAAACATAGCTGCCAAACGGACAATGTCCAGCCACACGATGTGTCCGGACTTCTGCTTCGAAACCGTTTTTTCCATAAAGTCTATTCTTCAAGATTTGAGGGCATAAAGATAGAAAAGGATGGTGGTATTTCCTAAAAAAAGAAGATATAAAAGTTTCTTTCATAACACAACAAATTTATTGGTCATATCATCGTCCTTTTCAACATTCCTTTTTAACTTTGCCTATACAACATGCTACTCCACACTAAGACATATACTTCCAATAAAGAAACAACAAATAAAGACAGGTAAAACGATGCTTAACTCATTAAAAAGTACCCTTCTCCTCTTTTACATAGGAGGACTGTTCAGCCTGCCCGCCTATCCGCAGGGCACAGTAGAAGACTATAACCGGGCTTATAGCCTTCGCGAAAAATACAACCCGAGACACGTGCTATACAGCAACGTCGTCCCCCATTGGGTGGAAAACACCGATGTTTTCTGGTACATCCGTAACACAACCCGAGGCAAGGAATACGTCAAGATTGACGCCAAACAATCCAAACGCTCCGCCTTGTTCAGCCAGGAGAAACTGGCCACGCTGCTTTCCGAACAAACAGGAAAACATACTGATGCCTACAACCTGCCCCTGAACCAATGCCACTTGAACAGACAGGCTGACACCCTGCGCTTCGAGTCAGCAGGCCGGTATTGGGCATACGCCATCAAAAAGAACACGCTCGTGACGGAAGGCGAAGTACAGCCCCGCGGACCGCAGCCCCACTGGATGGAGGTGGACGACGAGAAAGGCCGTGGGCCTGTCACCTCGCCCGACGGAAAATATACCGCTTTCATCAAGAATGACAATATTTACGTGCGCGACGTCGCCAGCGGAAAAGAAAAACAACTGAGTATCGACGGTACGAAAGGCAACTACTATTCATCCTACATCCAATGGTCACCCAACTCGAAAGCACTGGCTGCCTGCCGCATCCGTCCCGCCGAGAAACGCTATGTCTATTACGTAGAATCGTCACCCGCCGACCAACTCCAACCCAAGCTCCACAAGCAGGAGTATGCCAAACCTGGCGACGAACTGCGCTTCAAGGTACCCTGCATCTTCGAAGTGGAGAGCGGACGTCGACTGATTCCCTCCACCGAACTCTTCAGCCACCAGTACGACCTGTACGGCCCCACTTGGAACGCCGACAGCAAGGCCATCACGTTTGAGTACAACGAACGGGGCCACAAAGTCTATCGGGTGTTGGAGATGTCGGCAACCGACGGCAGCGTACGCACGCTCATTGAGGAACGCGAGGAGAAGTACGTCAACTACCCCCGCATCTACCGCCACTACCTCGCAGACGGAAAACACATCCTCTGGGCGAGCGAACGCGACAACTACAACCACCTCTACCTGTACGACCGCACGACAGGAAAGCCGACTCACCAAATCACCCGTGGCGAATGGTACGTACGCGAAGTACAGTACGTGGACGAGCAGAACGAGATCATCTACTTCTCGGCCAACGGCATGAACAAGGACGAAGATCCGTACCTTATCCATTACTACCGCATCGGCTTCGACGGCTCCGGTCTGACCTGCCTGACCCCTGAAGAGGGAATGCACAAGGCCTGGTATTCGTCCGACCATCAATATCTGGTCGATGTATATAGCAAGGTGGACCAGGCACCCGTGGCCGTTCTGCGCAACGCGACCGACGGCAGCATACGCATGACGCTGGAGCAGGCTGACATATCGGCACTGTTACAGAACGGCTGGAAGGCCCCCGAGGTGTTCACGGCCAAAGGGCGCGATGGAAAGACCGACATGTGGGGACTCATCTACCGCCCCACCAATCTCGACCCGAACAAGAAATACCCCGTCATCGAGTACATTTACTCCGGCCCGGGCGACCAATACGTACCCAAAACCTTTACTCCCTACAACTGGTGGATGACCTCGCTGGCCGAACTGGGCTTCATCGTGGTACAGGTGGACGGCATGACTACCTCCTTCCGCTCCAAAGAGTTCGAAGAAGTATGCTACAAGAACCTGAAGGATGCCGGCCTGCCCGACCATATCGCCTGGATCAAGGCCGCCGCCGAGAAGTATCCCTACATGGACATCGACCGCGTAGGCATCTTCGGCTGCTCGGCCGGCGGACAGGAGTCTACAGGCGCCGTACTCTTCCATCCCGAATTCTACAAAGCCGCTTACTCGGCCTGCGGATGCCACGACAATCGGATGGACAAAATCTGGTGGAACGAACTGTGGATGGGCTACCCCGTGGACGAGTCCTACAGCGCCTGCTCCAACGTGGACAACGCCCATCGGTTGACGCGTCCCCTGATGCTGGTCGTAGGCGAGATGGACGACAACGTCGATCCGGCTTCGACCATGCAAGTAGTCAACGCCCTCATCAAGGCCGGCAAGGACTTCGACCTGGTGGTCATCCCCGGTGCCCGCCACACGATGGGCGAGGACTTCGGCGAACACAAGCGGTATGACTTCTTCGTTCGCCATCTGCTGGGTGTGACGCCACCGTCGTGGGATCAGGTACGTATCAAGTAACCGCCCCACCCCACCTGCCTGCCAAACGACGGCATTCGACTTGGCGGCAACCGTCCTGCGGCCTTACGTCCGTTCCCTCCGCAGGAAACGCTTGTTTCCAAAGCTTGGACACGCCCGTTCCCTCCACAGGAAACGGACGTTCCCTGCGCATGGGAACGACGGTTTCCTTATAAGGGAACGAGCGTTTCCCTATATGGGAACTGCTGTTTCCCTCAAGGGAACGCACGACATTCCCAACTTCAGGCTTCCGAGACAAACGGATACAGACAAAAAAAGGATGCGCATCCCCGCAATGAGGAGTGCATCCTTTTCTATGTTTATGCCGCGCAGAGGTTACTTGCAGCAGCGAGGCTTCAGTTGCTTGAAGAAATCATTGCCCTTGTCGTCCACGAGGATGAAGGCGGGGAAGTCTTCCACCTCGATCTTCCAGATGGCTTCCATACCCAGTTCGGGATATTCCACGCACTCGATGCTCTTGATGTTGTTCTGTGCCAGGATGGCTGCAGGACCACCGATGGAGCCGAGGTAGAAACCGCCGTACTTCTTGCAGGCGTCGGTCACGGCCTGGCTGCGGTTACCCTTGGCCAGCATAATCATGCTGCCGCCGTGGCTTTGGAACAGGTCGACGTACGGGTCCATACGGCCGGCTGTCGTGGGGCCCATAGAGCCGCAGGCCATACCCTTCGGCGTCTTGGCCGGTCCGGCGTAGTAGATGGGGTGATCCTTGATGTACTGGGGCAGGTCTTCGCCACGGTCCAGACGCTCTTTCAGCTTGGCGTGTGCGATGTCGCGGCCTACGATGATAGTACCGTTCAAGCTCAGACGGGTAGCAACCGGATACTTGGTCAGCTCCTTCAGAATGTCGGCCATCGGCTGGTTCAGGTCGATACGTACAGCGTCGCCTTCGCCTGCCTGACGCAAAGCTTCGGGAATCAGTTCGCCCGGATGGCTGTCCAGCTTCTCAATCCAGATACCGTCCTTGTTGATCTTGCAACGGATGTTGCGGTCGGCCGAGCACGATACGCCCAGACCTACGGGGCACGATGCGCCGTGGCGCGGCAGACGGATGATGCGCACGTCGTGTGCATAGTATTTGCCACCGAACTGTGCACCGAGGCCGATGTTGTGAGCCTCTTCGAGCACCTTCTTCTCCAGCTCGATGTCGCGGAAGGCGCGGCCGTATTCGTTACCCGTCGTGGGCAGGTTGTCATAGAAGCGGGTAGAAGCGAGCTTCACGGTCAGCAGGTTCTTCTCGGCCGACGTACCGCCGATGACGAAGGCAATGTGGTAGGGAGGACAAGCCGCCGTACCCAGCGTCTTCATCTTCTCTACGAGGAACGGAACCAGCGTCTCGGGGTTCAGGATGGCTTTCGTCTCCTGATAGAGGTAAGTCTTGTTGGCCGAACCGCCGCCCTTGGTCACGCAGAGGAACTCATATTCCATGCCTTCGGTGGCCTCGATATCAATCTGTGCGGGCAGGTTGCACTTGGTGTTCACCTCCTCGTACATGGTGAGCGGAGCGTTCTGCGAGTAGCGCAGGTTCTCCTCGGTATAAGTCTTGTACACACCCAGCGACAGGGCCTCTTCGTCGCAATAGCCCGTCCATACCTGCTGGCCTTTCTCGCCGTGGATGATGGCCGTACCGGTATCCTGGCAGAAGGGAAGCAGACCCTTGGCGGCCACTTCGGCATTGCGCAGGAAGGTCAGTGCCACGTACTTGTCGTTGTCGCTGGCTTCGGGGTCGCCCAGAATCTTGGCCACCTGCTCGTTGTGCGAGCGGCGCAGCATGAACGACACGTCGCGGAAGGCCGCATTGGCCATGGCGGTCAATCCTTCCTTCTCGATCTTCAGGATGGGTTTTCCTTCAAACTCGCTTACAGACACGTAGTCCTTGGTAAGCAGATAATACTCAGTCGTATCCTTGCCCTTCTCGAACATGGGCTGATACTTGAACGGAGGTGTTGTTGCCATAATTACAATTTGTTTAAAAGGTTGTTCTATCTTGATTGATGCAAAGGTAAGAAGTATTATCGAAATATTTCTTTAATTGAAAGTCTTTTCTTCCATGGGGAGGGAGGTTTTTAGGAATAATTTTAGTTGCCCACCCTCTTCATCCGTTCTATCAGTTCCTCACCCAGCGCGCTCTTCACCTCGATGTGCTTCAACACGGCGGTGACAAACGGATTGCTCTCGAAGTCGCCGCGCACCTGCTCGAAATCCATTTCCTTCTCCAGTCGTGAGCCGTCGGCACCGAAACCCGTCATGGAAGCCAGAGAGAATTCCTTCTTGGCGTCTTCATAGACCATGCGGTCAAGGCCGATAACCGCCTCTTTCCATTTCTCCACAATACAAATAATGTCGGCAGCAGTCACCTCTTCGGGCTTCACGCCATAATATTCTTCCAATTTCTCGTAAGCCCAAGTCCATTCATAAGTATAGTAATTGCGATGCATTCGTTCGAACTCCGCATTGATTTCCTTCAGTCTATTCACCGTTCCGTTTTCAATATTGGCTATCAACATATCCACCTCGCTCTTCGGTGCTATCAGCCCCGAAATGTCCACCCATTCACCACTGCCGATGGACGTATCGGGACGAAGACGGGCACGGATTTCGTCGTCGTTGCGGAAATCGATACCCTCGAGGCGCTTGATGACGGAGTTGCCCAAGAACTTGTGAATCGCGATTTCGTAGAACCTGATACCATTCACCAACGACGAATTGCGTATCTTGGCGCTGTGGAAAGAGTAGATGTCGGACAGCTCGCCGCTGGCCTGACGCAGGTTAAGCAGTGTCTCACGTCCCTTGAACATCTTCTGCACGGTATAAGGGCTGAGCAGGTTGTAGTTGATGAAGTCCAGCTTGCTGGGATCCTTGCGCCCGTCGCGTTTGGGCCATTTCTGAGCGTCGCGTATAGTTCCCACGCTGCGCAAGTTGACACCCGGTACCAGATAGGTGGTGTTGTTCTGCTCTATCAGATAAGAGAACGGCAGATTCGACGTATCAGAATGGTTGACATGACGCCCCATAACGAGCGAAAAAGCTCCCACACGAGCCGGCCAAAGGATATAGGAGTCGGATGTCGTTTTGGCACCGCGCTCCAGTGTACCCTGATGGATAGGACCAAGCTTATACATGTGGTTGCTCTGATTGGAACCCGAACCAGCATTCATGAAAGAGAACATACCCGCTATGAGCAGCGTACTCTTGTGGTGCGTCACGGTGAAGGGACCGGCAAATATGGCACATGCTTCGCCGTTCTCTCCCTGACAGTTACTGAAGAACAGGGAATCCGAAGCCGAATAATTATGCCCCAGCTTGCAGGCCTGCCCCACGAAGCAGCGCGTCAGCATGGCACCATCGTCCACATGCGAACCACTGGAGAGGATAAAATCATCGCAGATGACCCCGTCGCCCACCCGTACAGGCGCCGCCTCATTGCTGTTGATGCTACCGTTGGACAGACGGCAGGTACCCGAAATATAGGCATAGTCTCCAATACGGACGTTCTTCACCGATCCTGTATTCAGGATGGTTACATGACAACCGATGGTTCCTACCGACGAAGCATGTTTGCCGGCATAATAATCGGCAATCTCTTTCAGACGGGCAGTTAGTTCGGGCCGGTGACGGTAGAGTGCCATGATGTAAGCCAAGTGAGCCGACAACTTGTCATTGATAACCACCTCACGACCACCCGTCTCATTCAGTACAGACACCTCCACCCCATTACCAAACTTCGATACCCCGTCCACCAACAGGATATCCACATTTTCGATAAACGTATCGTGCCCGATTTCGTAATTGGCAATATAATTTTGGATATTCTCGATACAGCAGTTATCTCCTACCGTCACGTTGTGCAACGTCACGTGTCGTAGGCCGGAATGCTTGCAGATACCTCCCGGCAGCATAAACTCCGTCTGAAAAACACCCAATTTAACTTCCCCTGAAAAACGCGCGTGGTGTACAAACTCCGTTGAAAAGTTTTCTGATACACGAATCTTCTCCCAGTCATCTGCCAGACACGACTGGTTCTTCAACCGAAGAATTTCATCCTCGGTCAGGTTTCTGTAAATTTCCATGTTACTATTGTTTAGTTCCTTGTATAAACGCATGAAACGCAGGCGGACAGGCCGACAAACAGCCATATCCACCCACGTTTCATAGAGATTCTTATCTACAAATCCTCCGAAGAGGTCTTATTATATACTATTTTTATAATTCCCCGTTCTCGTCGTAAGTTTGATAGAGAAAGTCATTATACGGGTATTTCTGCACATGCAATTCCTTCACACGCTGATAAACCACTGTTTTCATTTCCTCGATGTTAGTCTTCTCACGAGCCGAAATGAACATGCAGTTATCCTCCAGCTTTGCCATCCACGTCTTCATCAGTTCCTCCAGCGACAAGTTTTCCTTGGTGCGCGGAGTCAGGTCGTCGTCATCCTTCTTCACATACGTATAGGCATCTATTTTATTAAATACCAAAATCATAGGTTTACCTGCTGCTCCAATGTCGGCCAAAGTCTTGTTCACCACCTCAATCTGTTCCTCGAAGTCGGGATGCGAGATATCCACAATGTGCAACAACAGGTCGGCTTCACGCACCTCGTCCAGCGTCGACTTGAAAGAATCCACCAGATCAGTAGGCAATTTGCGGATGAACCCTACCGTATCGCTGAGCAGGAAAGGCAGGTTGTCGATAATCACCTTACGCACCGTTGTGTCGAGCGTGGCAAACAACTTGTTCTCAGCAAACACCTCACTCTTGGCCAACAGATTCATCAGCGTAGACTTACCCACGTTAGTATATCCAACCAAAGCCACGCGAATCAGACGACCGCGGTTCTTGCGCTGCGTAGCCTTCTGCTTGTCAATCTCGGCCAAACGTTCTTTCAGTAACGACATGCGGTTCAAGATGATACGTCGGTCCATTTCGAGCTGGGTTTCACCCGGGCCACGAAGACCTACCGAACCTTTACCACCACCGGCACCGGAACCACCTCCCTGGCGTTCCAAGTGCGTCCAAAGTCGTTGCAGACGCGGTAACATATACTTGTATTGCGCCAGCTCCACCTGCGTCTTAGCATTAGCCGTCTGTGCACGCATGGCAAAGATGTCGAGGATGAGCGACGTACGGTCCAGTATCTTCACCTTCAGTTCCGCCTCAATGTTACGGATCTGCTTCGCCGACAACTCGTCATCGAAGATAACCATACCGATTTCCCGTTCAGCCTCTTCTTCACCCTTGATATATTGTTTGATTTCGTCCAGCTTCCCTTTTCCGACATACGTCACCGAGTTAGCTTGATCCAATTTCTGTGTAAACCGTTTCACCACTTCCGCCCCGGCTGTCTCAGCCAGGAAAGCCAGTTCGTCCAGATACTCATTCGTCTTCCGCTCGTCCTGCGTCTTCGTAATGAGTCCCACCAGCACCGCAGTCTCCACCTGCGCCTCAGATATTACAAATTCTTTCATTGCCATCTTTCTCTACCTATTATATATATTGAATAGCGGCGGCAAATATAAGAATTTATCGGGAGAAATCATCTGTTCGAAGTTGTTTCCCACACTTTGCATGCCTTGGCTGCCGCTAAGTACACCACGTGGGAGCGCATCCGATAATTAGGGAAAGACGCGTTAATATCACGTGCGTAGGCCTCTACCCGTTCCACGTCTTCGGCTTGGGGAGCATCAAGGCTTTCTACCATGCCGACATCTTTTGCTTTATAATATTTGAATTCCACCACTCGGCAGTCGTTATGAAAGTCCAATCCGGGTATACCCGTCATCACAAAGTCCGCCCGTCCCGAAGGCAGGTTCATTTCCAAAGCAAACGTGAAACACTGACTCAAGTAACGGCTCATCAGTTCGTAGAATGAACAGCGGATGAAGTTCTCATTTATCTTGTCGAACACTTGGGCGGGGAACAGGTTCAGATATTCCTTGAAATAGTTCTTCACCAAAGGCTCGAATTTCCGGTCCTGCGTGAAACGCTGGTAGGCGCGGGCGTAACGGCGAGCGTCGTCCATAACCTGATGCAGGTTGTTGTAATAATCCATATAAATGCTGCGCATGGTCAGGTTGAGCAATCGCATGGTATAGGCATCCGCAAGTGTCGTCATGCCCAGATAGTAGAGGCTGACGGGATAGAACCGCTTTTCAAAGAACTTGCAAGTCTTTTAGATTATCCGCAAGCACCAGTTTGGAGAAATCCAGCCGCAACACCTAGTAATAACCCCGTTCGCGCAGGATGGCGAAGTCGCTATCGCATACGGAATAGTGATGGCTGCTTGTTGCATAACTAACAGGTTTTACTTTTGTCTCTTCCCTTGGAAAGACAAAAATAGCGTTTTTTCTTTCATGGCAAAGAAAGAGCCTGCGTTTCCAACATCCATTTCCAAACAGGCCGCACGGATATCGTGTGTGTTTCTTGTAGTATTTCTTCCTCTTCGGCATAGGTCAGTATGAGCAGCTGCCGGCATCCGGTGTATTGGGCCGCTTCCATCAGCCCATCTATTTCCCGGCTTCGTGTCTGTCTGTCCTCCAAGCTGTAACACACTTGTATCAACTGAACGGTTTCATCTCCCCGCACTAAGACAAAGTCACATTCTTGCCGTTGTTTGAAGTAGTAAAGTTTATCCAAGAGGGAGAGCGAACGGCGCAGGTGCAGGAACACACAGTTCTCCAGCAATTTTCCCTTATCTTCACTAATGGGATTCAGCAGGACACGCCGCAATCCGTTGTCTATGCAATAATATTTCTTATCACCAGTATTTTCCTTGACCAAAGATTTCTCATACCTGCAAAGCGGGAAGAATAAATAAATTGATTCCGTTTGGGTTATGACTTCATAGAGTGTGTTTTTCCCGATACTGACACCTTGCGATTTCAGTTCATTGTAGATTCGGTTGACGGACGTGGGTTTTGTCAAGTTGGCCATCACCCGTTTGATGAAATAGCGGATTGGTTCTGGATTCCGTATCTCGTAGCGTTCTATCAAATCCTTGTAGAGCATGACAAAGAAGTATTCTTGCAGGATGCGCTCTTTATACAAAGAAGACGAAAGCGTGACTTCCGGGAAACCGCCGTTCACCAAATAGGATTGAAACGCATTGATGAGTGCCGCCTGGCCGGTGGAAGAATGCGGGTTGACATCGGTGCCGGTGAAACGACAATACTCCGTAAACGAGAGCGGAAACTCTTCGTACTGCAAAGTTCGTCCGCGGAGTGAAGTCGATAACTCGGATGAGAGCATCCGTGAGTTGCTGCCGGTCAAGAAAATATGTTTGCATTCCCGCTCGTAGACACGCCGGACAAATTGTTCCCAATCTTGCGCCATTTGTATTTCATCGAAAAACAGATAAGCGTCTCTGAGGGGTATATGCGGATAGAGTTCCCGATAGGCCTGGAGTATTTCATCCAAATTGTCAGCATTAAATTGCAGGCGTTCATCATCAAAATTCAAGAATAAGATGTGTTCACGGGAAATTCCTTCGGTCAACAAACGGTTAATGGACAGCAAGAGCAAGGTTGACTTGCCGCACCGTCTTACTCCGGGCACCGTGATAATTTTGTCACTGTCCGTAGGCAGACAAAGCTCACGCGAAAAGACCTTCGCAGGAAGCTCTTGTTGAAAGTCTACTATAAGCTGTTTTATCAATTCCTTCTTTACCATAAAGGGCATTTTAAAATAAGGTTTCTTTCTTGGAAAGACAAAAATAGCGTTTTTTTTCTTTATGGCAAAGAAAAAAACGCCGCAAGGAGGTGAATCCTTTGGAGGCGGGCTTTCTGTTGGTTTAGGTATGAGTATGACATGAATTCCATGAAGAACTTTTGTTTTATAATAAGATTATAATTTTTTTGTATAAAACTTCTAGTTGGACTTTACCTATTCCTCTTTGTTATTCCAATTACCGGCCAAGCAGAAAGAAGTACTTATGGCCATTTGCAAAGAAGGAAAGATTAAGGAATTATGAAGCGATTACAGACGGGATATTAACAAGCTGATGGAGAATGTCGTCTGCATGGATTTGATGCGTGCCGGTTATCAAGGCTCAGAAGGTTGCAGAAGTAGTTATATAAAAAGGGTACGCCGGATTTGACGCACCCTTCTGCGGTTACAATTATGTGTTTATTGGGCTGCGGGAACAGAAAAACTTGTTAGGGCAGTCGTAATGGTACCGGCAGCGCAAGTGTAATCTAAAACTACAGCTATCAAACCATTTTCCGGATTATATGTATTTCCATATATACCATTACCCAAGTTTGCTCCAGTATAGCTTGCATTCAAGCTAACATAGCACGGTGTCGGCGGATAACTATATCCCAATAAATTGCTAATGTCCGCCATGTAAATCAGTTGCTGACGTACACGTACGGTGCCATCTTCATTCACTTTCAGTACGATGTCACAACCCTCTTCTATCGGACTTGCCAATTTATACCATGTGGTGGCACTACTCGTTCCCAAGACTTCACACTCTGTTCTAACATTGCGCCCCCAAAGGTCGCTTTGGGTTCCAAAATACATAAAATTAGGTTGGGCTATTCCTAATGTTTTATCCCAATTAGCCTGCTTCAATACAGTACCCGTAGTCGTAGAAACCGTGTTCTCTGAATAAGGGTCATAAGCAGCTTCTTCCAATTCGATGCTGTACGTGTATTCCTCTTCCAGTTCCATACCTTCTGTAGTAAAAGTAACATCAACCAAAGTTTCATTTGCACCGGCGGCGAAAGTCACACTTTCAGGTATTTGGAAGATACTGCTGTTCAAGTGAGTCGGATTAAGCAATACTACACTCTCACCATTCGTTACCTCACGGGTCAGTGGTATGCTGAATTTATTCTCATCCGTTGAAGCAAAAATCAAGGCATTGCCATCTGTTCCAAAAGATGCCTTGATGCAGTCGGAGGCTACCAAATCAGCGGGCATATAATCAGCCTCCTCAGTACAAGCGGTGAGTCCCACCGCAAGTACTGTTGATAAAGCTATAAAGCTGTTTTTCATTATTCTTTTCATAAATCTTTTCTGTGTTAATTTGTTAAACCTGAACACTGATTAATACAAGCCGCTCGGATCGGGATTTTCCCAACCAAGCAAAGCTCGGTTACTTTCCTTTTCCAACTGTACAATACAGATGTTCATCCATGCCGGACGTCCGGTGGTTCTGAATTGTGCCTGCGAATAGAAATTGCTGCCTTGGTAAGTACGGTCAACAGACATGTTCAGACGCTTGTAGTCAAAGAAGCTTTGTCCTTCGCCCCACAGCTCTACACGCTTTTGGAACACGATTTCCTGAATGACATCCGTAGCCGTGCAGGTATATCGGTAGCCATCGGGAGCGTCGGAAGCGATGCGGTAGTTGTTCATAAAGTCCTCCAGCAGTCTCTTGCCCTCACCCGGTGTAACATGCTCGGCGGCTTCAGCCTCAATGAAGTACATTTCTTCTACACGCATGATGGGGTAAGCGATGGCAGCAGCCAGATTCACATCGTCAGGATTGCCTTCACCTGGACGGAATTTCAAAGACGCCAAAGGCAGCGAAGCGAATTTTGCCCTCATATCAACATAAGCGGAAGTGGTAAAATCAATCTTATCCCACAGCGGGCTACTTGCCGAAGCGGGTACCCACATACGTTTACGGAAATCATTGTCATTAATTTGGCCATACATGCGGGCGTCAATCATTAACGTCGGGCCACCGTTTTGTGCTGTATAACCAAAAGTGTTTTCATTACACATCCAAGATACCCAATTGACAATACCAGTCTGCACTGCTTCATTTTCTTTCACCAGTTCCGAGCCCCACATCCAGCAGTTGATGTCGTTGAAACCCTTGGTGGTGCTGAGGCACTCTTCTTCGGTCATGGGAGCCAGTCTGGAAGCATCGATAGCCATACGCGCATATCTCTGTGCATTACGGTAAGCTTCGACATCGGTGGTCTTGCCATCTTCCGCCATCCACATGTAGAGGCGGGCTTTCAAACCATAGACGGCATCAATGTGAGGCATAGTACGGTCACTGATAGTAAGATAAGAAATCAGCTCTTCCGCTTTGTCAAGGTCGGAAAGAATGAATGCGGCCATTTCGTCACGAGTTACGCGTGGATTGTTATAAGACTGTTCCTGCGTAGTTTCCTCGGTGACAATAGGCACCGTATAATTGGTCACGTCATTACCTTCTCTGGTAACAGGGTCAGTAACATCCGTAGGCAGATACTCGAACATACGTGCCATGTCCAAATAAATCAAGGCACGATAGGCGTGCGCTGCGCCAATATAGCCTTTCACTACATCGCTGGCAGTTTCTTCCGGATAGGCAGCCAGCAGCTTGTTGGCAGAAAGGATGGCTTTCCAATGTACGTACCAAAGGAATTGCGTACTCAAGTAGCCTTCGCCGATAGCCACGTTCTGCTCCCATGCGGAATAGTGGTCGTAACCCGAACTTACGATAGGCATATCGCCTGTCATCACGTCACGGACATGCATTACGGAGCCATAACCCCAGTCATAGTGAGCTCTTGCGCCAACGACCTGCTCGTTCAGAATACTGTGCATAGACCAAAGCATGGCGGTAGCTGCTTCCTCAGACGAAGTCACCTGCTCTTCGGTGGCACCGTTAGTAGGAAATGTTTCTTCAATACATCCAGTGGCGAAAACCATGGATGACGCAAGACAGATTCCTGCAAATAATTTTGATATTGTTATTTTCATAATGTATTCTTTCTTAATTGTTTCTTTAACGAGTTTTAGAAAGTCAAAGTTACGCCACCTGAAAGTGTACGCATCGGTGCATAGTAAGAAGAAGTTACGCTACCGGTAATACTTTGACGGGGATCCAATCCTTGGCGTTTGGACCATACAAAGAGGTTCTCTCCGCTGAAATACAGACGGATTTTCTCTATACCTGCCTTACGCGACAAACTGGCGGGAAGCGTGTAACCAAAATTCACGTTCTGCAAGCTCAAGTAAGAGGCACTAGTCAAGAAACGGTCAGAAGTACTTGCCGTGTATTGGTCGTCAAACTGCAAGCGCGGAATGTTGGTATTCGTATTATTAGGAGTCCATGCATTCAGCAAATCCGCGTGGAAACCTGTACCTGTCCCTGTTCCGGTAGGTGCGCTCATCAGAGTTGCATAGTCGCTATCATATACCTGACCGCCAATCTGATAGTTAAAGTCTACACTCAGGTCGAAACCTTTGTAGGTCAAGCTGGTTCCGAAACCACCATAAACATCAGGCAGTGCCGTTCCACAGTCATAATAGGTGGCGCGCTCATAGTCCGTTGTAGCTACACGACCGGTTATATTTCCTTCGCTGTCCATCACATCCTGATAGTACATAGGTTGACCGTCTTCCGCCACACCAGCATACTGTTTCATACGGAATGTGTAGAGAGGCAACCCTTCACCATAAAAGTATTCACCACTGCTGTAACCGCGGTGTCCACCTAAGACTGAAGTCTTATTCTCTTCAGGCAGGAACGTAATTTTATTCTTGTAATGCGTCAAGTTCACACGGATATCCCAAGTCAAATCACTTGTTTTGATTGGTGTAGCGTTCAATTCTACTTCTACGCCTTGATTGCGCATGTCGCCGATGTTGTCATAGTAAGATGTATAACCGAAAGAAGTCGGCAACGGGAAGCTGAACAACATGTCCGTAGTTTTGCGGAAGAAATATTCCACGCTACCGTTCAAGCGAGCGTCAAAAAGTTCGAACTCCACACCGGCGTTAAAGTTACCGTTCGTCTCCCACGTAATGTCCTTGTTACCCATGGCAGCAGGTACAGCAGCAGGATGTCCGGCAGAATTAATGATATTATATGTATTCACATACAGGTAGTTCCCGATCTTGTCGTTACCCTGCGAACCATAAGAAGCTTTCAACTTCAACAGGTCAATCCATGCCACATCGAAGAAATCTTCCTTGGAGATAATCCAAGCGGCACCTGCCGACCAGAAGTTACCCCAACGGTTGTCCGGATGGAAGCGGCTGGAAGCGTCACGACGGTAAGAACCGGAAACAAAATATTTCTCCGCAAAGTCATACTGTGCACGACCGAAGTAACCTTCCGTATTGTAATCCGTAGTGTATGAATCACTGCCATTCTCCGTGATGGCACCCGCCAGTTCGTGGTTAGCCGGGTCGAACATATTGGTCTTGCCGGCATACAGATAATAGTCTTTATAGCGATAAGACTCGTGACCCAACATCACATCCACGTTGTGCGGACCGAAACTGCGTTTCCAGTTCAGCAATTGCTGGTGATTGTACGACAAATTGCGGGTATGATATTTGTACAGCATACCGTTTTGACTGGCGTATTGTCCGTAATAGGGATTGGTAAATGCAGTCTGACGCGATTCAGTCATGTTTACGCTGCTTGTCCAAGTAAACTTGAAATCTTTCAAGAAACGGATTTCCGCAAAACCATTAGCATTAATGGCATTGCCTTCCGCATTGTTTTCATCCAACATATTGGCGGAGTAGGCATTAGAACCCGGCAAGAAAGGACGTACCATGCCGGCGTTAGTACCGTCACCATAGTCATATCTGTTATAACCGTTCTGATCCACCATGATACTGCCCGAACCGTCACGCATGTACATCGGATAGATGGGGGCAATCTGGCTGGCGATGGCAAACACGTTACCGGAAGAAACGGAAGAACCGTCCTCGCCCAATGAGTTGGCATTGAAATAGGTATAAGCCATGTTGGCGCCCACCTTCAACCAGTCTTTCACCTGATAATCGGCTTTCAGACGACCGGTCAGACGCTCGTAGTCCGAATTCACCGTGATACCTTCGTTGTTCAGGTAGCTGACGGAAGCATAAAATGACGACTTGTCTGTACCTGCGGTGACATTGAGATTGTATTCTTGGCGCAAACCATGGTTATATACCTCGTCCATCCAGTTATCCGGCAGGATCATGTATTCTTGACCTCCATAGGTTACCACATTACCCAATGTAGCATAGGGGTTCAGCTTGCCGTTGGCGCCAATCAGCATTTGGCCTTCAGGAACATTGTAAGCGTTATATCCCAAAGAGAAAGCATTCTGACTGTTTGGGTCTGCCATGTTCTGGTTGGCGAGGATGTGAGCTTGATAAGGAGTATATCCTTCAGCATTCACAAAGTAGTTCTTCAGTGCACCATAATACATTTCATAATACTGTGCAGGGCTCTTCACTACATTGTAGTCTCTCGAACCGCGTGAGTTGCTACCCCATTTAGCATCCAAGGTTACGCGCGCCTGGCCGGAAGTACCCTTCTTCGTAGTGATGATAATCACACCGTTGGCACCGCGAGCACCATACAAGGCATTGGAAGCAGCGTCCTTCAAGACGGTCATTGATTCAATATCCTGTGAGGAAATATTGTTCATATCACCGTCGTAGGGCACACCATCCAAAATAATCAACGGTTCGTTACCCGCATTAATAGAACTAATACCACGTACGCGGATAGAGGGTTTTGTTGTACCCGGCTGACCAGAAGATGTGTTCAGCTGCACACCTGCAACTTTACCAGTCAATGCATTGGCAACATTAGAGCTTTGAATCTTACCAATCTCCTCCGAGCCTACTACCGTAGCAGAACCTGTAAATGCCGACTTTTTAGCTGTACCATAAGCTACGACCATCACTTCATCCAACAGCTCAGTATTTGATTTCAAAAAGACTTTCACACTGGGTTTTACAGGCACTTTAACTGTCTCCATGCCAATGTAGGAAATTACCAAAGTCTTCGCGGAACTTGGTACGTTCGCTATTTGGAACTTACCGTCCACATCAGTAATTGCACCGAGCTGAGTATTTTCAACTCGTACTGACGCTCCAATAACTGGCTGCCCGTCTTCTTCAGAAATCACAACACCTGTGACGGTCTGAGTTTGGGCAGTTACCAAGCCTATCCCCACAAAAAGGCAGGCCAATAACAGCATTAATTTTCTTTTCATAAATTCTCTCTTAAAGTTTAACTTTACATTAATTGTTTCTTTACTCTAACGAAGTGCAAATTTATTAAGAATTATGAAATGTGCAACTGTTTTAATAAGAAAAGCTTCAAAATCTGTCAAAATGCTATTTATTACTGTGAATATATGTTTAGTAGCATAGTTTTCAGGCATCGGACGTTCTATTTTTAGTCGATTTCCTTTCAATATGAAGTTCGATTTAAAAGCAAATATCTAAATAAACAGCGCTGTTTTATGTAAAATAGTTAAAAACGAGGGGCGATTTTATTGCAAAAAACAATATTGAAGAACATATTTCCTATAAATAGAAAGCAAAAATGGCAGGTTAGGCGACAAGTTAATTTCTGTCTGAAGGAATAAAACAGGCTCAAATTACACTTATTTCCTACCTTTATTACCGGCCACAATGACAATCAACTGATAAAAGATAGAAAATGGATAAAATAGTTTACAACTTAGTCTACAACAGAAAAGGAAGCCTCAATAAGAAAGGAACCGCATTGGTTCAAATAGAGGCTTATCAAGGCAAAAGGAAGAAATATTTCTCTACCAAAGTCTACTTGAAGCCCGAACAATGGGACAATAAAAAACTGATCGTGAAAAATCATCCTAACAGTGAAGCGCTCAACTGGTGGTTGCATGAGTGTGTTGCCCATATCGAAAAGGTGGAGTTGGAACTTTGGCAACAAGGAAGACAGATTTCGTTGGAACTAATTAAAGAGGTACTGCGGAAAAAGGAAGACCTCCAGTCATTCATCGCTTTTTATCGGGACGAGGTTCAAAGATCCGCTCTGAAAGAAAGCTCCAGAAAGAATCATCTTACAACACTAAAACTGCTGGCTGCTTTCAGACCTGATATCCATTTCTCGGAACTGACCTTCGAATTCTTATGCTCATTCGAACATCATTTACGCCAGAAAGGTTATCATGTCAACACGATAGCAAAACACATGAAACACTTGAAACGCTACATCAATACCGCCATCAACAAAGATTATATAGACGAACGGCTCTACGCGTTCAGAAAGTACAAGATAAAAACAGTAGAGCATAAACATACCCACCTGACACCCGAAGAGCTGGATCGGTTGGAACAACTAAGAAAGGTGAAAGGCTTGCAACGCTATCGAAAGACATTGGACGCATTTCTGTTTTGCTGCTATGCCGGACTGCGCTATTCCGACTTCATCCGCCTGAGGCCCAGCAATTTGGTTCGTGTACGTGACGAAATCTGGTTGGCATACAAATCCGAGAAAACGGGTGTAGAGGTGCATTTGCCTCTATATTTGCTGTTCGAGGGCAAGGCACTGACCATTCTAAAGGAGCATCAGGATGATTTAGCCAACTTCTTCCAGCTAAAAGACAATTCGAACGTCAACAAGGTCCTAAGGAATATAGCCAGACAGGCAGGCCTTACAAAGAATATTTCATTCCACACAGCCCGACACACCAACGCTACCTTATTAATATATAGTGGTGTCAACATCACAACCGTACAAAAGCTACTGGGGCACAAGAGTGTAAAAACAACGCAAATTTATGCCAGCATCATGGATCAAACCATCATTCATGATTTGGAGCAACATCGAGAACAACCCGTTTCGGCAAGCGGAAAACGAAAGAGGTACTTTAGAGAGCCAAAGTAGATGTTTAGAAAGCTAAAGTAGGTGTTTACGATAGCCAAACAGGGCTTTGAAACGGATAATGTAAAAGCTATGTTTTCCTTCAAAGAAAGCATTGTTTTCCTTTTAAGAAAACAATGTTTCACGCCTTCACATTCATCCGTATAAGTATTGATTATCAGTTTCATAGATTGAAACCAACGAGAAAGACGATCTTTCACCTAAAAAAGAAGTTTCAACGCAATCCGCTTATAAACAATCGGATACGTTGAAACTTCACATAAATACATTCTATAAACCCTATTTTATCGGATAACTACCGGCACAAAAGGCTGTTGTTTCACGTCGTCGAGTGGAACAGCCCGATAGTTCACACGTGTGAAATCAATTTCAGAAAGATCAATCCGACGAATGGCACTGTTGTACATCGTGCGATAATAGATAACTCGGTTTGTGATGTCTGTAACCGTAGTCCATTGTGTGGCACTGGGAATGTCGACAGGTATTTTGCCATCGGCAAACTCCACGCCAATGGGGATATCGAAATTATTCAGTATCTGGAACCCCTGACGTACAGCGTCTTCCGCTTTGGCCTGCAATGGCGCTGTTGTCTGATAGAAAGCGGCACGAACGAAACGAGACGGGGGTGTGACATCGCCTGGAATCCCTAAGGAGCCACTTCCGGCACCGAAAGAAGCAATCTGCACATCACCCATTTTCCGGGCTTCAGCCGTACCTGCGTAGAGGTTAACATAGTTGTTCAGGTTCGTCATCTGCCATTCAAAGCCGGGTGAATTGGTCAGTACTCCCAGTCGGTTCTCGTAGAAACAAGGTTTTCCACCTACGATTTCCAGCACAATCTGCCGACCCGATTTATCAGCAAACCTCCAATGTACGGTAGAAGCCCGCGGATCTATTGCAATAATATGCGCTTTGCTTACAGCTTCCTTCACCTGCTCTATCGTAGCACAACTACCCAGAATCCACGAGATGAGCTGCAAATCGGTAACACTCTGTTCCTTCACTTCTTCATTATAAGCTTCATACTGCCCGTAACCAGGGAAATAGAAGAGTCCAGCAGACAATCCGACCTCATTCAGCCCTTCGACTACAAATTCTTTTTGCTCTACGGAAAGGCCTACATAACCATATTGGGCCACCATTTTCATTCCATTCAGTGTGTATCCAGGCACGTATGAATGTTGTACGTATCCCCGCGGAACCACCACATATTGGCTGTTCAGTTCACTTCCACCCCATTCGATGGTGCGAGCTACTATGCGCGCACTGTCCTTAGCGGTTAGCGTGATGCCTGTGCAAGCATCGGCCTTTTGCTGTGTCAGTAGTACCATGGCTACAGCCATGCATGTAATAAAAATCTTTTTCATTGTCATCAGGTTTTGTACAAGTAACAAATTTAAAACGAATATGTTTACGTTGTATCACTATAAGCAAGAAATCTGCCTAAAAACAGGTCTTCCTCTGTTAAAGATCTCCCGTCATACTATAAAATACGGTAGCAAACAGGTACCCCATTTTTCTTTTAATCATCTCCAGATACCCGTCTGAAGTAGGAACACATCTGCTACGCCATCCAAGTAGTGCATAGCTACCATATTCAGAAGTCAGGAGAGGCTAGTTGGAGTTCCGCGAAGACTTTGGTAGTATCCTACATTGGACTACAGACGCAAACGGTTACGATAAAGCCCAATCTGCGCATTACCATGAAATCGGATTCAGAAGTCTTAGATGAAGTTATGGTTGTCGCATATGGTACAGCAAAAAAATCTTCATTTACTGGTTCTGCAAGCGTTGTTAGTGGAGAAAAGATTTCCAAAATGCAAACATCCAACGTATCCAAATCACTAGAAGGCGCAATGGCAGGTGTACAGATCTCGCAAAGTAGTGGCCAACCTGGCGCTTCTGCAAACATTTATGTACGCGGCATTGGCTCTATATCAGCAGGTAAAGAAGCGCTAATTGTAGTAGACGGTGTACCATATGAAGGAAACCTAAATCAAATTGCTCCTAATGATATAGAATCCATGACTGTATTGAAAGATGCAGCAGCTAATTCACTTTATGGTGCTCGTGGAGCAAATGGCGTTGTACTGATTACTACGAAAAAAGGTAAAAATGGTAAGACAAAAGTTACTTTTGAAAACCGTACTGGAGTAAATATGCGTGGCATCCCGAGCTATGACGTATTAAGTGACCCAGCAGAATACTATGAACTCTATTGGGAGGCAATGCGCAACAATGCCCACTTCTCACAAGGGAAATCATACGCTGAATCAGGCATTTACGCGTCTCAGAATTTAATCAGTGAATTAGGTGGTTATAACAATTATAATGTTCCGAACTCAGAGTTGATTAATCCTGTAACAGGACGAATCAACCCTAATGCTAAACTATTATATCACGATGATTGGTTAGAAGAGGCCTTCCGCCCAGCTTTGAGACAAGAAAATACAATCTCACTGAGCGGTGGAACAGAAAAAACTACATATTATGCATCATTAGGCTACTTATATGATAATTCTTATACAGTAAACTCTGATATGAACCGTATAAATGCCCGTGTAAAAGTTGATCAAGAGGTAAACAGTTGGTTTAAGGCAGGTTTTAATCTTGCATACAGTAACGTAAAAACCAATTCTCCCAATGTAGGCTCTACTACATATTCTTCCATTTTTTATTTTGGACAATCAGTTGCCCCGATTTATCCAGTATACATGTATGACAGCGAAGGCAACAGAATATATGACAGCCAAGGTAATGTACGCTATGACTATGGTACAGAAATGGGCAAACGTCCTATTGGTGCTAACGCACATCCTATTGATCAACAGCTGCACAACATTTACAAAGGAACGGCAGATGTCATTAACGCCAAAGCGTATGCTGAATTCTCTTTTTTAAAGGATTTCAAATTGACTGTAAATGCCAGCATTGACAACTTTAATTCACGTTCTGTAAGTTTCCAAACTCCTATCGGCGGTGATGCACAAAATGTAAACGGACGTGGAACGACTGAAATGAGCCGTTATTTTGTAATTAACGCCAACCAGCTTTTAAACTGGTCTCACACTTATAATCAAGTGCATAATGTAGAAGTGTTATTAGGACATGAAACGAAACAAGATCGTAACGAAAGTCTGTGGGCTCAAAAAGAGAATTTTTTGGTTCCAGATAATCCTGAACTAGATAATGCAGCTAAACTTTCAGACGCAAGTTCATCAGCAGCCGAATACGCTTTGGAAGGATATTTCGGACAAGTTAAATACAACTACGACGAAAAATACTATATATCAGGAAGCTATCGTCGCGATGCATCTTCACGTTTCCATCCAGATAACCGTTGGGGTAGTTTCTGGTCAACAGGTGCCTCTTGGAGAATCAACAAAGAAGCCTTTATGGAAAATCTCACATGGATAGACGACCTAAAAATCAAAGCCAGTTTCGGAACTCAAGGCAATGATAATATCGGTAATAATCAACCTTATAAAGATCAATACCAAGTAGTAAGCAACGACGGAGCAATTGGTATTCAATACGTATTCCGCGGCAACAAAAATATCACTTGGGAAAAGAGTAACAACTTTAATGCTGGAGTAGAATTCAGATTCTGGAATAAACTCTCCGGCAACATTGAATATTTCAATAAGAAGACTTGGGATCTGTTGTATTACAAACCTTTGCCTCCCTCTCAAGGTGTACCGAGTGGCATATATGAGAATACAATGAGTATGCGTAATCAAGGTGTTGAACTGGAATTGAGTTACGACGTATTTGCTCGCAATAATTTTAAATGGAATATAACTTTAAATGCAACCCACTATAAAAACGAATTACTGGAATTACCGGCAGACCGTCCCCAAGATGGCTGGGCAACTGGAAGTTATTTCCGCAAAATAGGCGAGCCATTATATAACTATTATGACTATAAATATGCAGGAGTAGACCCCGAAAACGGTGACGCTTTGTATTGGGCTGATGAGACTGATGCAGAAGGGAATGTTATTGGGAAAAAGAAAGTAAACTCAACAAGTTTAGCAACTCGTTATGAATTAGGGAAATCACCCATTCCAGATTTGTATGGTGGTTTCTCGACTTCATTAGAAACCTACGGTTTTGACTTAAATGCTAGTTTTGCTTACCAAATTGGTGGCTGGGTATATGACAGTTTGTATAGCGGATTTATGACATCAGGTTCAGCAGGGACAAACTGGCATAAAGATATTCTTAATCGTTGGACTCCTGAAAATAGATATACAGATGTTCCCCGTCTGCAAACCAATTCACTTGACCAAGGTTGTTCTGGCGACCGCTCATTAACAAAAGCATCATACTTGAGTCTGCGCAATCTGACTATCGGATATACTTTCCCAAAACGTTGGATGGAAAAAGCTAATATTGAGAAATTACGTCTGTACGTTGTCGGCGATAATTTGTTCCTATTATCAGCTCGTCGTGGATTTGATCCCCGTCAAAATATTTTAGAAGGTACCACCGGTTATAATTATTCAGCCATACGTACCGTATCCTTCGGAATCAATTTGGAATTTTAATAATGAAAAAATAACATGAATATGAAACATATAAGAAAACTATTCCTCTTTGCCACTGCATGCTTTTTATTTACAGCCTGTGGCGACGACTTCTTTGACACAGAGAATGCAGGAGTTGCCAGCAAAGAAGAGATTGACGAAATAGGTTCAAGCAGCCCAGATGCTCTTATTAAAGTAGTTGAACCCCTGATGTTAGGCTTAAACAATTATACATGCCAATACAACACACAGGGGAGTTCCAGCGCTGTTCATAATGATTTCGGCCTGATGAGTATTTATCATTTAGGAGATGTAATGAATGATGATTTAGCTTTTGAAGTTGCAGGAAGTGGATGGTTTACATTTGATTACCAATTAGATTATTGGGGTGAACAATATGTTCGTCCTTTCTTCTATTGGAATTTCTTCTATTCGATCATCAGTAAGGCCAATGACATCATTTCCAAAATATCGGCAGATGTAGAAGACCCGGACTTAAAAGCTTATAAAGGCGAAGCGTTGGTATACCGCGGATTCGCCCATGCTTATCTAGCACAGATGTTTCAACAAACCTATATAGGCAACGAAGAGGCTCCAGGCGTACCTATCGTCTTGACACCTGATGAAGCAGAAGAAGCTTTCGCTGGTCGTGCTCCGCTTTCAAAAGTCTATGCACAAGTAGAGAAAGATTTTAAGACAGGAATGGAACTTTTAGCAGGCTGGAAACGCCCCAATAAAACAATGATAGACGAACAAGTTGCAGCAGGTTTATATACCCGTGTATGTTTGGTAACTAATAATTGGGATGACGCTATTACATATGCCCGTAAAGCACGAGCTGGCTACAGTGTATATACACCAGAAGAATTATTAGCAGACAACGCGTTCAATAATATCAGTGCTAAAGAATGGATGTGGGGAGCAGATATTACAGCCGAAACATCTACAGCATTTGCTTCTTTCTTTTCATTCATGTGTTCATATGATGCTGGCTACGGTGGTGATGTAGGCCAATACCGCAAAATTGATGCCAAATTGTATGATTCTATGAATGCGACAGATGTCAGAAAAAAACTTTTCAAACATTCAAGTACTGGAGTAGAATACACCGCCCAAGAAAGCCAATTCCCAGAATATACCAATATCAAATTTAAGAAAGTAGCTAACTGGGAAGCAGATTACATTTATATGCGAGTTTCAGAGATGATTCTGACCGAAGCTGAAGCTTTAGCTCACAAAGGTGATGGAGCAGGTGCTGCACAAGTACTGAAGGAACTGATGTCACAAAGAGACCCTTCATGGAACATGGCTTCTGTCACTGTTGACGATGTATATCAACAACGTCGTTTAGAATTATGGGGAGAAGGGTTCTCTCTGTTCGATCATTTACGTTTAAAGAAAGGAATTGATCGCAATTATGATGGATCTAATCATTTAAGTAGTGCACGCTATACTATCGATGCTGGTAGCTGGTATTTCTTATATCAACTTCCTCTGAGAGAATTAGATAATAGTGATGCTATCTCAGAAGCAGACCAAAATCCTGCACCTACCGAAAGTAAATTCAAATAATTATCATTATAGCGTATTTAATATGAAAAATCTTGGATATATCATATTGGCGGCTTTTTTGGCTATATCCAACATAGCATGTGAAAGTGACGCCACATTGGATGAGACACGAGTGGCAGACATAACTGCCCCTACAGTTTCGCTGAAAACTGTAACAGTAGATAAGTTTAATGCGATATTTGAAGTGTCGTTAGATGCAACCGGAGATCCTGCAACCCGCGAATATGGAGTATTAATAAGCACAGAGTCACAGCCAGATATGACTAATTCAACAATTCTTGCGGCTGATATAACTCAAAACATAGCCAGTATCAGTGCTACTTTAGCTCCTGGAACTACTTATTATACATGTGCTTATGCGCTTACTGCTAACCAGTTTATAACTTCGGAAGTGAAAACATTTACTACAGAGGAGCATTATTTGGGTGCATTTCTTGGTAAACATACACTCAATGGTTACAATCTAAGTATTGAAGGCTCACCTGTGGTACCAATAGAAATAGAAATTGTAGCAGATGATACGAATGAAAAAGTTGCTTATTTAAAAGGCTTATCTTCTTTTGCGGGCGTAGAATTAGTATTAGATCCTGTCACCTTGATCTTCGACCTTGAAAAAGGAACTGTAACGATTCCCGATAAACAACTGATCAATGAACCTAATTACGGTCCTTACCAGTACTGTATGATGAATCTTGAAACTGGAGCATTTGAGTTTGGAGATAATGTAGGAATCATACAAGAAAACACAATCAATTTTAATACATTAATTGCTGTAATTGTAGATGGAGGCAATGCCGGAGTTCCACATTTCGCATATGCCAACATTACTATAAAATAAACAGGCATTAATATACATAACTACCCGCCATTGATATAAACATTGATCAATGGCGGGTTTCTTTTGTTACCTAATAGACAATCCTGTTAAGGACAAATATAAACGTCTCGCCTACATCCGTACAATTATCCATATATGTGTACCATTCTCAGTTTAATCGTACAAATTCACCTGCTATAATTCATTCCTCAAACAGAACGAAAGTACTATCTTCGCAAAGCAATCAATACTTTCACTAACACATTTTCGATACCATGAAAATCAATATCTGTAAAAAAGGAATCTTACCATTATTGGCAGGGCTAATACTTTACAGTTCTTGTACAACAGAACAGCCAAATGAAACACTACCATTTTGGCACGGTCAAGAACGTCAACTCCGATACAAACCCGAAGGAGAATACTTCGTCGGAAAGAATGGCGACAAACGATTTACGCGTGCTATTTACGGAACTAATACAGGATTCCGTTTCGAAACCAGCGATTATCCTGAAATAGGACTTTATATGCCCCGACTAGGCGGTAGCATATATATGGCACTACAAACAGCTGACACAACGGTATGGATGAAAGATCTGAGTAGTATTGAATCACGATTCAGGTCTGGAGAGCGTCGCTACATCATACAAGATAAACAGTATCTGCAAAAAGGAACTATCATGATCGATATGTTAGCCCTCAGCGATGCAGATGGGATGATTGCATCCATCCAAGGAGACAATTTACCAGAAGGAGTGAAACTGATCGCTATTTATGGTGGTGCCAGTAACAAACGTTTTTCCCGAGAAGGAGATTTGGGTGCAGATCCCAAAGATTGCTTTTATATTAAACCAGAAAATTGCAAGGGAAACTCATTCCAGATAGAAGGATGCCGAATCACGAATTTCTACGGAAAGGGAAAACAAATCATGTCGCAAGATGAAGCTTATGAAAATAAAGAAGCTCTGAAAGACTTAAAAGTAACAAAAGAAATCACTCAAGATGCCGAACAAGTACAAGGCATATTCTCAGAAGAGGTTAGATTCAGGCTGGCAGACGGAGGAGCCATTGACAATCTGACCGAATTATTGGAATCTGAAGCCACAGAACAGCCAGTAGCAATAGCAACACTCCCCATCGGAAAAGGATGCAAATACATGGAATGGGTAAATCCTCGGACTATAAAAGGAAAGATTGACCTTGCAACAGATTTCAAGTTGGCACAAAACTTTCGCGAAAAGATTGCGGGAAGAATGAAAATAAATACACCAGACCCTTACATCAATACATTAGGAGGAATCTTTGCCGGCGCAGAGGATGCTGTTTGGGAAGCACCAAGCTACCTGCATGGAGCTATAGGATGGCGAATGCCACTCACTGGATGGAGAGCTGCCTATTTGGGAGACCTAATAGGGATGCACGACCGAGCCCGTATGCACTTCGACGGTTATGCTGCAGCTCAAATCACCAATATTCCGGTCAGTCTGCCGCATTTACAGGACGACGAACTCCATGGAGCACGTTCGTTAAAAAAATGGGGAACGCCCATGTACAGTAACGGTTACATCTGCCGGAATCCCAACCGCACAGACGCAATGCATCATTATGATATGAACCTGGTGTATATAGATGAACTATTATGGCATTTAAACTGGACAGGCGATCTAAACTATGCACGTAAAATTTTCCCTGTCATTAAACGACATTTACAATGGGAAAAGCAGACCTTTGATCCGGATAACGATCATCTTTATGACGCTTACTGCTGTATTTGGGCTTCAGATGCTCTCCAATATAATGGTGGAGAAGTGACACACTCCTCTGCATACAATTACAGATCTAATAAAATGGCTGCCGAGATTGCTGAAAAATTAGGTGAAGATCCAACTCCTTATAAGAAAGAAGCAGAAGGTATTCTGGAAGCTATCAACAAAACCCTATGGATTCCTGAAAAAGGTTGGTGGGCCGAATTCAAGGATAACATGGGAAACCAAATGTTGCATGAGAACGCTGCCGTATGGACAATCTATCATTCTATTGATTCAGACATACATGATGCTTTCAAAGCTTACCAGGCCACACGATACGTAGACAACTACATTCCACATATCCCAGTCGTAGCCAACGGGCTTAAAGACACGAACAACTACGTAATAAGTACTACCAACTGGCAACCTTATATGTGGTCCATCAATAATGTAGCTTTTGGTGAAATCGTACACACAGCTTATAGCTTCTGGCAGGCAGGACGTGCAGAAGAAGCTTTCAAAATGTTCAAAGGAGCTATCCTGGATGCCATGTATTTAGGATCGGGACCTGGAAACATCACACAAATATCACACTATGACGCAGCACGAGGAGAAATGTACAGAGATTTTGCAGATCCGGTCGCTGTGGGTGTCAGAGCTGTTGTCCAAGGAATGTTCGGCATTCTTCCTGATCTCATGAACAGAAGATTGGTTATTCGCCCCGGATTCCCACAAGAATGGAACCACGCTTCATTAGAGACCTTGAACATGAAATACGATTTCAAACGCGAAGGGTACAAAGATTTCTATAAGTTTACGCCCACATTACAGACTGAGGGAAATCTTATACTGGAAGTGGAAGTACGTGGAAACGAGATAGACTACATTAAGATTAATGGAAAACAGACTAGATACCAAATATTGGAACCAAGCATTGGGATCCCTCGTATTGCTATAGAAGCAGGGGTGAAAGAAAACTATGACATTGAAATTGCTTGGAAAGGGAAACGTGATAAATCGTCTCAAGAAATCCAGACAGAAGTAGCCTCAGGTAACCATTTGGATATCAGGATTGAAAATGCTGTGGAATTGTATGACCCACAACATATTCTCACAGAAGCAACTCTATCCGAAAACAGATTGCAAGGAACAGCGAATGGCGTAGAAGGTCATCGCACGCTTTTTGTAAAATGTAGGAAAAACGACTTATCGTGGTGGATCCCTATTAATATACATATCTTACAACCGCTGGAAATTATAAATAACCCAGATTCCGACTCTCTAAAATTCATGCTGGTGAACCATACAGGAAAAGCAATCAAAGGAAATATGCAAATAAACAACACGACTAACGTAGAAAATGTAAACATCCCGGCCGGTGGCAGACAGACATTTACCTATCAGACGCCTATCGCTTCCATGGGTACAAACCGAATTACAGTAAGTACTCCGGACAAAACCTATACACTAAAAGCTATAAACTGGAATCTACAGAATCCAGCATCAACCTTATATGATACAGTAAGTATGGACGCATATTTTAACGATGAAGTCAATAATATATTCGCATACGGGAAATATAAATCTCCACGATGGCCCTATACAACTTTGTGCGTACCAACTCAAGGAATGGGACAATGGTGCCACCCGAATGACCTGTCTCCAATAGAAGATACGGGGTTACGTTCAAAAGTAAAAAATGGCATATTCTTAATGCCTCAAGGAATTCCATTCAGGACTTCTGCCACTGAAGGTAAAAAGAACATAGCCTTCACCACCTTATGGGACAATTATCCGGATTCACTGTCTATCGCATTGCATGGCAAAGCATCAAAGGCTTATCTATTGGTAGCCGCTTCCACTTATCACATGCAATCCCATTGTCTGAACGGAACCATAACCGTCCGATATAAAGATGGCACTGAAAACGTATTGGAACTGGTACTTCCTGAAAATCTACTTCCACTGGATCAGGACATATTTATTGATAACGCAGCATTCTACAGTAATGATCCACGACCATACAGAATACGTCTGAAAACAGGTGAGATAGATACCTATCATGCCGGAAAGCTTAAAAAACAGATGTCTAACAATCCCATCTATATAGAAGGAGGAATGGCTACTCTATTGGACCTACCACTTGATTCTGATAAAGAATTAGATCGGCTTTACCTGAAAACGATAGCTAACGAAGTTATTATCGGACTAATGTCGGTAACATTGATGAGAGATTAGTACTATTCTAAAAATCCAGAAAACGAAGAATAGATCACAATTTAATAAAACAAATAAATATGAACAGAGAAGGTATATTGATTCTTTTAGGAAGGGTTGCAATGGCTAATCTCAATGTCATGCATGCACAGGATTTGCGTGAACGAACCTATTATTATGAGATTCTCTCACCGAATCATCAGGAAAAGCCAGATGTAGTAGGATTTGCAAAAGAAAGAGTTAAAGAGAATTTAAATCGAGGACTTACAGCCATTCCTACGATTGATGGTAAAGGAGTATATTTGAGCTGGAGATTGTTAGAAAGCGATGGAGATGATGTACAATTTCATGTATACAAAGACACAGAAGGGAAACGTATTCGCCTGACTCAAAATCCTCTATCAAACACATGCGACTTTATCGATCTTCATCCATCTACTGAAAAGGTCCATTATGAAGTAAGATCTATAAAAGAGATTGATAACAAGAACATACTGGAAGGCTCGCAAATCTGTATAAAATTTAGCGAACTAACAAACTACAAATCAATAAAAATTAATCCCAATATTAAAGCAGGGAAAGTAGCTGTAGCAGATCTGAACGGAGACGGAACGTTCGACTACATCATACGAACTCCAGACAGTAATATTGACCCTGGAATGCCAGGAGACAAAAACGAAACTACCTATCAAATTGAAGCCTATCTGAGTGACGGAACGAAACTATGGAGTAAAGATTTAGGTTTAGGTATTGAACCCGGTATCTGGTACTCGCCCTTCATAGCTTATGACTTCAACGGCGACGGAAAAGCAGAAATTGCCATCAAAACCGCGCCCCAAAATGCTGCACGCAATGCCGAAGGAAGAGTTGATTCTGGTGAAGAATATTTAAGTATTTGGGATGGTATGACAGGCAAAGAATTAGCCAGAGTAAATTGGCCAGAACGCAATGAACGTTACGGCAATCTGGTCAGACAAAACAGAAACCAAATGGCTATGGCCTTTTTGGACGGAAAGACTCCTTCTATTTTAGCTTGTCGCGGAACATATAAACTAATGGTAGTAGATGCTTGGCAATGGGATGGGAAAAAATTAAAGAGACAATGGAGATGGGATGGAGATGAAGAAAACCCGATTGTTCGAAGCATGGGGGCACACAGCATTGTATGCGGAGATGTTGATGGAGATTTAAAAGATGAAATTCTACTTGGTTCCTGTATGCTTGATGATAATGGAACTCTACTTTGGTCGAATGGACTAGGACATCCCGATAAAGCCTATCTGACAGATATAGACCCTACAAGACCAGGATTAGAAGTCTTTTTATGCTTAGAGCCATGGCAAACCAATGGAAGAGGGGTATGCATGGTAGATGCTAAAACCGGTAAATCTATCTGGAACATAAACAGAAAGACCTTTCACGTAGGCGATGGGATGGTCGCAGATATAACTTCCTCGATGCCCGGATTAGAATGTTTTGCCAGCGAAGATCGCAAAGGTGGAAGCAATGACAAATATTTATTAAGTGCAAATGGGACCTATGTTCAAGTCAATGGAGAGATTCCAGGATGCCGTAACTGGGCATGGTGGGATGCAGATAAGATAAGAGAAACTTTCATATCCGGTCAACACAAAAATCAATCCAATATAATCAAATGGAAGGGAGAGACATTAACCCATAACATAGAAGGAAGTATTTTAATGATAGGTGACTTATACGGCGATTGGCGCGAGGAAATTGTTACGTCTCTCCCTGGAGAAATCAGAATCTATTCGACCAATATCCCTGCAAAAGACAGAAGAACATGTCTCATGCAAGATCCTATCTATCGAAGCTATATTTGCCAACGCTCCATGGGATATCCACAAGCACCCGTACCTTCTTATTACTTAGGAGAATAGTATGACAACAACTTGTTAAAGGAACAAGTTTATTCCTTGATGACCTAAAAAAGAAAGCAGAAGAAGGCTCTAAAGAATTAAATTTTAGAATCTCCTTCTGCTTTCGTAGCCCCGAGGGGAATCGAACCCCTATCTAAAGTTTAGGAAACTTCTATTCTATCCGTTGAACTACAAGGCCTTTAAATGAAAATCCTGCATCTGTGTGCAGGAATAGGCCACAAAGATAATACTTTCTGCCGATTTTCCGAAAAAAGTTTTGTTAATCCGATTAACTTTCCGACATTTGCGAACTGCGTTGAACGCATATCCATAAAATTAACCTAAGAAAATCCTAAGTTATGGCAAACGACATGATGGTCAAAGACCTGGACGAAGTGGTAGTACGCTTCTCCGGCGACTCCGGCGACGGAATGCAGCTCGCCGGCAACATCTTTTCAACAGTTTCGGCTACGGTAGGAAACGACATCAGTACTTTTCCCGACTATCCGGCAGATATTCGAGCACCGCAAGGTTCACTAACGGGTGTCTCAGGCTTTCAAGTGCATATCGGTGCACAGAAGGTATATACGCCAGGTGACCAGTGTGACGTGCTGGTGGCCATGAACGCAGCCGCACTGAAGACACAATATAAATTCGTTAAACCCAACGGTACAATTATCATCGATACCGACGCTTTTCAGAAGTCCGATCTTGAAAAAGCAGCCTTCCAGACCGAAAACCCTATCGAAGAGATGGGTATCAAGCAAGAAGTTATTGCCGCCTCTATCACTACGATGGTGAAAGACTGCCTGGCCTCAACGGGCATGGACAACAAATCCATCCTGAAATGCCGTAACATGTTCGCCGTCGGCCTAGTATGCTGGCTTTTCGACCGTGACCTCAAGATAGCCGAAGACTTCATCCGCGAGAAGTTCGGCAAAAAGCCCGAAGTGGCCGAAGCTAATATCAAGGTTATCCATGCCGGATGGGACTACGGACACAACACGCATGCCTCCATCGCACATGCCACTTGCCGCATCGAAAGCAAGGTGAAGGTACCCGGACGGTACATGGACATCACCGGCAACAAGGCTACAGCATACGGCTTCATCGCCGCTGCCGAGAAAGCCGGACTGAAACTGTTCCTCGGCTCCTACCCCATTACTCCAGCCACGGATGTGCTGCACGAATTGTCCAAGCACAAGTCACTGGGCGTAATGACCGTGCAGTGTGAAGACGAAATTTCAGGTTGCGCCACCGCCATCGGAGCCTCGTTTGCCGGCGCACTGGCCGTAACCTCCACCTCGGGTCCCGGTGTATGTCTGAAGTCCGAAGCCATGAACCTGGCTGTCATTACCGAGCTGCCGCTCGTGGTGCTCGACGTACAGCGCGGCGGTCCTTCCACAGGTCTGCCCACCAAGTCGGAACAGACCGACCTGTTACAAGCCCTCTTCGGCCGTAATGGTGAAAGCCCCATGCCAGTCATCGCAGCCACATCGCCTACCAACTGTTTCGATGCTGCCTATATGGCCAGCAAGATTGCCCTGGAGCACATGACACCTGTCGTGTTGCTGACCGACGGTTACGTAGCCAACGGCTCAGGTGCCTGGAAGTTGCCCAAGCTAGCCGAGTACCCGGCCATCAACCCGCCTTATGCGCCCACCGACATGAAAGACAACTATACACCCTACCGCCGCAATCCCGAAACCGGTGTCCGCTATTGGGCTATCCCCGGTCAAGAAGGCTACACGCACATCCTGGGTGGTCTGGAAAAAGACAGTAATACGGGTGCCATCTCCACCGACCCGGAGAACCATAACCTGATGTGTCACCTGCGCGCCGAGAAAGTAGCCAAGATTCCCGTGCCCGACGTTCAGGTACAAGGCTGTGCCGACGACGCAGATCTGCTTATCGTCGGTTTCGGCGGTACGTACGGACACCTCTATTCAGCTATGGACGAAATGATCAAAGCTGGGAAGAAGGTAGCTCTGGCACACTTCAGCTTCCTGAACCCGCTACCTAAGAACACAGAAGAGGTACTGAAACGCTACAAGAAAGTAGTGGTAGCCGAACAGAACTTGGGACAGTTTGCCGCCTATCTGCGTATGAAGGTAAACAATTTCACTCCTTACCAATTCAACGAAGTGAAAGGACAACCCTTCGTCGTAGCCGAACTGGTCAAAGCATTCAACGAAATCATTAACCAATAAAATCGAGGAGGACACAATTATGAACGAATATACAGCTAAAGACTTCAAGAAAGGACAACCCCGCTGGTGTCCGGGCTGCGGCGACCACTTCTTCCTAGCCTCCCTGCACAAGGCCATGGCCGAAATAGGCAAGGCTCCGTGGGAAACGGCCGTCATCTCGGGTATCGGATGTTCCAGCCGTCTGCCGTATTATATGAATACGTATGCCATGCAGACTATCCACGGCCGTGCGGCCGCTATCTCGACCGGCGCCAAAGTCACTAATCCCAATCTGGCCGTTTGGCAGATTTCAGGCGATGGTGACGGACTGGCCATCGGTGGCAATCACTTCATCCACGCCGTACGCCGCAACATCGACCTGAACATGATTCTGCTGAACAACCGCATCTACGGTCTGACCAAAGGACAATACTCGCCAACGTCGCCCCGCGGCTTTGTCAGCAAGTCATCGCCCTACGGTACCGTAGAGGATCCTTTCCATCCCGCCGAGCTGTGCTTCGGCGCACGCGGACGTTTCTTCGCACGTGCCGTAGCCACCGATGCCGCCGGCACGGTAGAAATCCTGAAAGCAGCCTACAACCATAACGGTGCCGCCGTCTGCGAAATCCTCCAGAACTGCGTCATCTTCAACAACGGTACGCACAACTCTGTTTACAACAAAGAAGGACGCGCCAAGAACGCCATCTATCTGAAACACGGCAGGCCGATGATTTTCGGTGAAAACCGCGAATATGGCTTGATGCAGGAAGGCTTCGGCCTGAAAGTAGTGAAGCTTGGCGAAAACGGAATCACCGAGAAAGACATTCTGGTGCACGACGCCCACTGCATGGACAACACCCTGCAGCTGAAACTCGCTCTGATGGAAGGACCGGACTTCCCCATCGCCCTCGGTGTCATCCGCGATGTGGACGAACCGACCTATGACGAGGCCGTACATGCCCAGATCGAAGAAGTAAGCGCTAAAAAGAACTATCATAACTTCGAAGAGCTGCTGATGACCAACGATACTTGGGAAGTTAAATAACTAGATATACCTTTTTATAAATCAGGCACGGACGACATCCACAGTTCGTGCCTGATTTGTTTTCAGACATGTAGAATTATTCCACACCCTCCATCCCTTTTCCACAATAAGCATTAAAAAGTTCCAAAGCAGCAAAATGATTCTAATCACAAGCATATCAATCAATTAGAAAGACACATATCCTATCTGGCACATACTTTGTGGTATTTTCTACATCCAATAATACCAACAACAGATATGAAAAACCTCATCATCACCAAAATCAAATGGGTTATGGCAGCTGTTTTGTTCGCATCACTTCCGCTCCATCTGCCCGCTCAACAAGCCACGTCACCACAATCCGGCGGATACACGGCACCGGCTTTATCAGACGAAAACAGTCCTACAGACGGTACAAAAAAGAAAATTGAAGGAACTGTAACCGATGAACAAGGCGTACCTATCATCGGCGCGACGATCAGTGTCAAGAACCAGCCTAATGTAGGCGTTACAACCGACATTGACGGTAAATTTGCATTGGAAGTACCTCCACGTACCATTCTTGTCATTGCATATCTGGGATATAATACTCAGGAAACCAGAGTTACCCAACGAAATTCGACCTACAACATCATCCTGAAAGAAGACAACCAGATGCTGGAAGAGGTAGTAGTAGTCGGATACGGCACCGTCAAGAAAAGCGATTTGACCGGTTCTGTATCGACCGTAGGAACCCGGAGCTTCGAAACCCAGCCGGTCAAGAATGTATCCCAAATCCTGCAAGGACGTACAGCCGGTGTCGAAGTGACCAACACCAGTGGCATGCCAGGCGCAGGAGCCAAGGTCAGAATCCGTGGTACCACATCCATCAACAAAAGCAGCGACCCTCTTTACGTCATCGATGGTATCATATCGTCGAGCGGACTCGACGGACTCAATCCGCAGGATATCCAGTCGATGGAAGTACTGAAAGACGCCTCGTCAACAGCTATCTACGGTTCGCGGGGAGCCAATGGTGTCATTCTTGTTACCACCCGTAACGGACAGGAAGGACGAGCCAAGGTAACTTTTGATGCCCAAATAGGACTGGCGGCCGTCAGAAAGGACTATGACTTGCTAAGTCCTTATGAATATGCCTTAGCCTTGAACGATATCCGTGGATCACAAACCATCTCGGCCAAGGACCTGGAAGCTTACAGAAACGGCACAAAAGGTACCAACTGGGTAGACCTCATGACCCGTACGGCCCTGACCCAAGATTATAGTATAGGAATCTCGGGAGGTACGGAAAAGGTAAAATACCTCCTTTCGGGTAATGTACTCGACCAGGAGGCAGTCACCATCAACTCCAAATACAAGCGCTATGGTTTCCGTGCCAATATCAACGCAGACCTGCGCCCCTGGCTATCCATCTCAACCCGCTTGAATACGGCCATTATTCATCAAGAGAACGGAGCACCAAGCTGGTTCCACGTACTGAATTTCTCACCTACCATGGAGCTGCGCGATCCTGAGACTGGTATTTATAACAACGACCCCTACAATATCGGAACCGGTAACAACCCGTATGGCGTGGCAATGGAAAACTACAGCGACTCTTACAGCTATAACGTCAACGCCAACCTGACACTGCTCTTCAAGATTGCCAAGGGACTGACATTCTCCGTACAAGGCGGATACGACTACGACCATAGTCCTTCCTATTCGTTCAGTTCCAAGCTGGTAGCTCCGGGTGCCATCAACAGCATGAACAACAGCAGCAGCCTGCACCGCTACTGGCAGAACACCAACAACCTGAGCTACCAAGGAGAATTCGGTGATCATACCCTGTCGGCCACTGCCGTATGGGAAATCAGCCACAGCACCGACACGGGCCTCAGTGCCGGAGGTTCGAACCTGAATAACGAAAGCGTAGGCTACTGGAACATCGGCAATGCCGCTGTACGTACCGAAAGCAATTCATACGTCGAATCTTCCCTGGCATCGGGTATCTTCCGACTGGGCTACGACTATAAAAAGCGCTACTTTCTGACCGCCTCCCTTCGTGCCGACGGTTCGTCGAAATTCCAAAAGAACCACCGATGGGGTTGGTTCCCCTCGGCTGCAGTGGCATGGGATATCGCCCAAGAAAAATTCATGGAAAACCAACATATCCTGAAACAACTGAAACTGCGTGCCAGCTACGGTGTCACTGGTAACGAAGCCATTTCTGCCTACAGTACCTTGGGTATGCTTTCAAGTACCACCTATGGCTGGGGAACCACAACCGGATACACAGGTTACTGGGGAAATCAATTTGCGACTCCCGACCTTACATGGGAAAAAACTTATCAGTATGACGTAGGTCTCGACTTGAGTCTTTTCGGCGTGGACCTCACGGTGGACTGGTTCAAGAAGCGTACGGTCGATCTGCTCTTCCAAAAGCAAGTCCCCCGATACAACGGCGGTGGTACCTACTGGGTGAACCAGGGTAAGCTGAACAATACCGGTGTCGAATTCTCATTGAGTACTTTCCCGGTGAAAAGTACCGTCGTATGGGAAACCAGTTTCAACGCCGCCTATGTAAAGAATGAAGTCATAGACCTGGCCGGCAACGACTTTGTACTCAGTGCCAACTACAGCGATCTGGGCGGTGCCATGCAGATTATGAAACCCGGCTATCCGTTAGGCTCGTTCTATGTATATCAATGGAAAGGCTTTGATGAAAACGGCGCCAACCTCTACCAGAAAGCCGATGGTACACTGACCACCTCTCCCACCTCAGACGACCTTGTCATCAAGGGACAGGCCAGCCCCAAATGGACACTGGGATGGAACAACACCATCACGTGGAAGAACTGGACACTGAACTTGTTCTTCAATGCAGCTACCGGATATAACCGTCTGAACATAAGCCGTTTCACGACGGCCTCCATGAGCGGTGTGTCACGTTTTATCACTCTGCGCGATGCCTATTTCAAAGGATGGGACTACGTTACCGACAAATCCGAAGCCCTCTATCCCAGCATCAGCAATACCGATAACAAGAGTTATGCCAATTCCGACTTCTGGCTGGAAGACGCTTCGTTCATCAAACTGAAGAATATCAGTCTGTCCTACAACATTCCGCGTAAAGTGGCCAAATTCGCCGGCATACAATTGACGGTCAGTGCACAAGACTTGTTGACCATCACCAAGTACAAGGGTATGGATCCCGAAGTATATTCAAGCTACGACGGACTGGACTACGGTGCCTATCCCATACCACGAACATTCACCTTTGCCGTGAAACTCAGATTCTAACCACTCACTAAAAGAATAAGAACATGAAAACTCATCTGTATATCAAAAACATACTCCTGGCAGCCACAGTAGCTCTCAGCCTCTCGGCCTGCGAGGATTTCCTGACCGAAAAACCTTACGGACAATTGACGACCGAAGGTTTCTTCAGTAGTAAGGAAGACTTGGACGCATCGCTCAACGCTCTCTATTCCGTCGTAGCCACTTCACAGGGACAAAACAACTACTGCGGCACCAATTTCTTGGCCGGTGACGACATCTCCACCCATCCCGCCAGTAACAAGCAGCCTCTGCGCGAGCATGACCAATACAGCGTCAGCGACAACAACTCGTGGCTGGTAAGCATGTGGGAACAGCGTTACAAGGTTATCAAGGCTGCCAACTTCATCATCAACAACGCCGAACGTACTCCCGACGTCAGTGCCGAGGACATCAAGCAGGCCCTGGCGCAAGCCCATTACTGGCGAGCTTACTCCTACTTCTATCTGGTAACCACCTGGGGTAAGGTACCTGTCATGCTGGAAGAGGAGATAGACTACAATGCCCCATTGAAATCGGTAGAAGAAGTATATGAACTTATCCTCTCGGATTTGAATATTGCTGAAGAAGGCTGTCCTGCCATGTACAGCAGCGAACCCTACGCCCGAAACGGTATCAATATCGCCGTCAGCCAGGGAGCCGTCAAGGCCACCATGGCCTACGTCTATATGTGCATGGCCGGCTGGCCGCTCAACAAAGGAACGGAATACTACGACCTGGCCGCTCAAAAAGCCGAGGAGGTGATAGATGGGGCCGAAAACGGAACGTATTACTATAAGCTACTAGACCAATACAGCCAGGTGTACTCGATGGCCTACAACGACAACAATCCAGAAGTACTACTCGGTATCTATTACAACCGCGACCGTACGGCACAGATGATTCCGTTGACCGACTTCCTGCTTGACATGAAGCAAGGCGGATGGGGCGACACCAATGGCGAAATCAAGTTCTGGAAAGAATTCCCCGAAGGACCGCGCAAGGATGCCACCTATTTTCCCAAAATCATGCTGGCCGACGGCCAACTGCACGACTGGTGGTACGACACCGATCCGCCTTCACGCGAAGTAGTGGCACCGGTCTTCATGAAAACGGCCGAAAGTTCGGAAAGGGGTATGGAATTCGACTACACCAATCCGACTCCCCTTTCGTCGAACGGCGAAAAGACTGTACAGGTCATCCGTCTCTCGCAAGTATATTGCTGGTATGCCGAAGCAGTAGGACGTTCGGGAAAAGTAACCGCCAAAGCTGTAGAAATGCTGAACCGCGTACGCAACCGTGCCGACGGAAAGGCTTCCAATATCTATTCAACCTCCATGACACCCGAACAGCTAGCCGAAGCCGGATACAACGAACACGGATGGGAAATAGCCGGATATTATTGGGCAGGACTGGCCAGCCGCGCCCGCGACATGTTCCGCATGTACCGCTACAAGGAACATTTCGAATTCCGCAAGGAAAATCCCGAAATCGAGGTTGCACCGGGTATCTTCCGAAAAGAAGCCGTAGCGGTCAGTGGTACGTGGGACGACAGCCGTATGTATTCGCCCTACCCCTATGAAGATGCAATATTAAACCCGAACTTGAAACAATAACGTATTCTTAGGAAATAACAATTCCAGGAAATAACGGGTCACCCCATATTCCGTTATTTCCTGGAATTGTTTGCATACAGCAGAAACTATCCAAGGGAAATAGCTATATTTGCCTCATCATCCAACATCTGTATGCCATGAAACAAACATTTTCAGCACTCTACGCTCTTTCTATTTTCCTTCTGTCGGCCATCAGTGCCGATGCACAAACCATCCAACCCGTCGAACCACCAATCATGGGTTGGAGTTCGTGGAACACTTACCGCATCAACATCAACGAAAGCCTCATCAAACGGCAAGCCGAAGCCATGGTATCGCTCGGACTGAAAGATGTCGGCTATCGGTACATCAACATCGACGACGGCTTCTTCGGATACCGCAACGAAAAGGGGATACTGCAAACCCACCCCAAACGTTTCCCAAACGGCGTCAAGTGTGTAGCCGACCACATTCACCGCCTCGGACTGAAAGCCGGTATCTACTCCGATGCCGGAGCCAACACCTGCGGTTCGCTTTGGGATGCCGATCCCAATGGGATAGGCGTCGGCCTGTACGGCCATGAGAAGCAGGATGCCGACCTTTACTTCAACCAATGGGGTTTCGACTTTATCAAGATAGACTATTGCGGTGCCGGACAGCAACTCGATTTGGATGAACGTGAACGTTATACAGCCATCAGCAAAGCCATTCGAGAAGTGTGTCCACGTGACATCTCGGTCAACATCTGCCGATGGGCCTTTCCCGGCACCTGGGCACGCGGCCTGGCCCGTTCGTGGCGCATCAGCGGCGACATATCCCCCCACTGGAGTTCCGTGAAGTCCATCATCCGGAAAAACCTCTACCTCTTTGCTTATGCCAGAAACGGACACTACAACGACATGGATATGCTGGAAATAGGCCGAGGCCTTACACAAACGGAAGAGGAGGTACACTTCGGGATGTGGTGCCTCATGAGCTCTCCGCTACTCATCGGGTGTGACCTGACGACCATTCCCGATTCCTCCCTGAAACTACTGAAAAACAAGGAACTGATAGCACTCAACCAGGATCCGCTGGGCCTTCAGGCCTATGTAGTGCAACACGAGGGCGAAGGATACGTACTGGTGAAAGACATCGAACAGCTGCGCGGCAATATGCGTGCCGCCGCCCTTTACAATCCGTCGGACAGCACATGCGACTTCCATGTACCGCTGGAACTGCTTGAACTAGGCGGGAAAGTAAAGGTACGTGATCTCGTGAAGCAAAAAGACGAGGGAACAGTCCAAGGATATCTGTCATACACCCTGCCGCCGCACAGTGTAAAGATTCTGCGCCTCAAGGCAGAACAACGCCTCGAACCGACCCGCTATGAAGCCGAATGGGCTTACCTTCCTCTTTACAACGACCTGGGTAAACAGAAACGCATCATCAGCCCCCAACCCTTTGAAGGGGCTTCGGGACGAATGATTGTAACTCACATCGGCGGAAGCAAAGACAACTACATGGAATGGAGCAACGTCCATAGCGACAAAGGAGGCAGCTACACACTGACCATCGCCTACCTGCCTCCCGAAGCGGGGAAACGCGAAGTGAACGACCGCCTCATCGAGGTAGAAATAAATGGACACGCCTACGCTCCCATCAAGAAGCTGGCGAAGAACCGCTCCGAAGGCATCTGTACCGTCAGCCTGCCCGTCCGACTGGAACCCGGCCGCAACACCATACGCCTGGGCAGCGCCTACACCTGGACGCCGGACATTGACTGCATCACGCTCGAACCACAACCTAAAGAATGATAATGAAAGAAGGCTGCGTTCGTGAGCGCAGCCTTCTTTCATAATATTATCCATCTTTCCATCAGGGCAATGTCACCTTGAACAACTCGCTTGGGCGATGTTCGCGATGAATGATTCCTACCATCTGCTCCACAATATCGGGGTGCTGGGCAGCTATGTCATGATCTTCGTGAATGTCCGTTGCCAAGTCGTAAAGATGAGGTTTCCCCTTCTTCACAACCAGTTTCCAGTCGCCCATACGCACACCAATCTGGTCTGTTTCATGGAATTCCCAATACAGGAAGTCATGCTTCTGCTGCTTGTCGTCCTGCCCCAGCATCGTCGGAGCGAACGAGATACCGTCAAAGCAATCGCCTTCCAGCTTCTTGTTCAGATACTTTTTAGGGAACTTCTTGTCGCCTATCAGCTCGCAGAACGTAGGCATCACGTCGTAAAAGGCCAGCTGGTGGTCATTTACCATACCGGCAGGTACATGTCCCGGCCAGCGTACGATGAAGGGAATACGGATGCCGCCTTCATAACACTGGCGTTTCAAGCCGCGCAACTTACCGTCGCGCCCGAAGAACTCTGGATCGGCGCCACCTTCCTCGTGAGGGCCATTGTCGCTGCTGAAGATTACCAATGTATTTTCGTCCAGCCCCTTCTCTTTCAACTTGGCCAAAATCTCGCCCACATAGGCATCCAGACGGGTAATCATGCCCGCAAATTCGGCATGTGTATGCACCACGGCATTATAACGCGAACCTTCGCTACCGCCCCACGTCTTGTCCACGAAAAACTTCTTCTTATAAGCCTTTAGAATCGAATCATTAGGCTGAGCCAGTTCTGCATGAGGCAATGTATAGGTGAAAAAGCCATAAAAAGGTTGTTTACCGTCCTGCTTGTCGAGCCAGGCCAAAGCCTCCTGATGAATCATGTCAGCTGAATATTGGGGACGTTTCTTGTAGTCGTCGCCATACATCGGATATTGGATGTTTTCGTCCATTGTGACGCGAATAGTAGCCGTATCGCCTTTCGACTTGCTATAACGGTTCAGGAAGTTCGGATAGTACAGATGGGCCTGGAACTGGCAGATGAAGCCATAATACTCGTCGATGCCGCGCTTGTCGGGCGTAGAGCACGAACCTTCGTAGCCGCCCGCCCACTTGCCGAACATGCCGGTGGTATAACCGTTCTTCTTCATGATCTCAGGCAGAATAATGTGACCAGGATCGTAGGGTTCCTGTCCCACAACGGTATATTCATCATTGTCACCGTATTTCATCAAAGGAGCATTGGTCCAATATTCTTTGTTCCCACGCACATGCCCGTGGCCTGAGTGCTGGCCAGTCATCAGTGAGGCACGTGAGGGCGCACTGACAGGACTCCCTGCATAAGCTTGCGTAAAAAGCATACCCTCGGCTGCCATACGATCCAAATTGGGAGTTTGGATATATTTCTGTCCGTAACAGGCCAAGTCACCGTAACCCATGTCGTCACAGAGAATGAAGATAATGTTCGGACGGTCCGAACTATTGCCTGACTTCTCTGCCGCCACAAGCGGCAACGCCATCGTCAGGAAAGAAGCGGAATACAAAAGAGGAAATACTGGATTAGATTTCATAAGGTCACTATTAATTAATAATTGAAAATAAAAGATTTAACATCACAAAAGTAACTTATAAAAAGTCACAAACAAAACTTTCTGCTACAGCATTGCATTTGGGTTAACATTCATTTAATACAACAACCGCCAAAGAAAGCGATCAAAATCGCAACAGAGTACTCACCGCCGCCTGATAAGCATCAAGCCTGGAAGCCTTATGGATGGCTTTGTGTGCCTTGCGATCACCTTCGGGTAGCAGGTATTCCCAAAAACTCTTCATCTTCATCAGCAACTGACGGTCGCCTCCCTGCAACAGCTCGGCATAGCGACAAAAAACATCGGAATGCATCAACCTGATTCTCTCAAGTTTCTCTGTCTCGGAAAGTTCACTGCCACGTGCATATTCCAAGCCCAAAGCCGGATTGGCCAGCAAGCCACGCCCAACAACGACACCTGCCAATCGGGGAAAACGCTCGCGAACACGACTAATATCAGCAACCGTCAGCAGGTCGCCATTATAGAAAAGTGGCTTCTCACACCCTTCGTAAAACGCACTGAAAGCCTCCATATCCACCTCTCCCTTATACTGCTGCTTGCCAAGCCGCGGATGCAGGATAAGGTCCGACAAAGGCAAACGGTTGAGCAAAGGCAACAGAGCCAGGCATTCACCCGCCTGCTCCCATCCCAATCGCAACTTGACAGACAAACGCATCTGGGGGAACTTCTGACAGAGCGTAGTCAGCAGGTTTTCCACCTCCTCGGGATAGGGCAACATGCCTGCCCCGTTATGTCGTTTAGCCAGCAAGGGGAAAGGGCAACCCAAGTTCAAATCTGCCTCGCGATAGCCTCTCGATACAAACAGTTCGAGAACCCGCTCCGCCTTCTCCAGATCGGGAGCGATGAGCTGGGGCACCAACCGAAAGCCTTCGTTATTCTCAGGCTCGATATCGCGCACGTCTTTCCGCCTGATTTCACCATGTTCCACTCTGACAAACGGCGAATAATAGCACTCAACGCCGCCAAAGAAACGTGCATGAGCCTGCCTGTAGATGGCGTCGGTATATCCCTGCAAGGGAGAAAAACGGATGGAAAATGTTGGTTGCATGGTTGTCAGTCGGTTGTTTCCGACAAATGTAAGGATATTCTTGGGCTTTTGCAAATGCCCCAGCAAAAAGCCTTCTTTCTGCTCATGAAAAACGAGGTAGCGACCTGCCCAAAGAAAGCAATGTTTTCGAATGAAGAAAACTATGTTTTAAGACAAGAAAAGCAATGCTTTCTATCAAAAGAAACTATGTTTTTCCACCCGTTAATTATACCGAAAAAGAAAAAAGAAGAACGAAAAGGACAAACAGTTCCTACAAATATACGTTACTTTTGTAGTAAAACCCACCTTAAACAAGAAAGGAGCAAGAATATGAAAAAGTCAATTTACACCGCCTTCCTAGCCTGCACACTGGCATCTGCCACTCCCATACAGGCACAGACGGACAAAGAGGCACAAAAGGCACGCACTGAACAGACCGTCAAGGAGGCACTCGAGGCCCGCCGCTACCGCATCGAAGTAAATTACATGACACCCATGCGCGGACGAAGCCGTGCCCTGACCGACAACTATTCGCTGACCATACATGGCGATTCCGTCCTCTCCTACCTGCCCTACGTGGGCGAAGCTTACAGTGCGCCTTATGGCGGCGGAAAGGGACTGAACTTCGACGCCCTTATCCAGACCTACGAAACGAAGGAAGGCAAGAAAGGGCGCAAGGAAATCCGATTTACGACCACAAACGACGAAGATTCCTATACGTACCATCTGACCATCTATCCCGACGGTACCACACAAATCCGCATTCAACCCACGCGACGCCAATCCATCTCCTTCAATGGAAAGATGGATACGGATGAGTGATTCTTTTCTCACCTTCTGAAGTGCGATGTACATCACCCGTTTTTGCTTTTCTATTGATATACAATAATTTACTAAAAACAGATGTACATCGCACTTTCTTGTATCCCCTCCCCATACCCGCTAACTTTGCCGCCGAAAAAAATAAATGCATGAAAAAAACTAAACTCTTCATACTCTTCATCTGCGCCTGCATGGCTCTGCCTGCCCAAGAGAAGGGAAAACGCTCGCTTTGGAAAGTAGAGCTGGCAGGCGCTCTCAACAATTACGACGCTTGGGAAGTGGAACCATCCGTCGCCTTCCTGCCATTGGATTATGTCGGAGCCAGTCTGGGGCTGATGTTCATCCGTCCCTATCACGACAATACGCCTGCAGGAACATCGCGGGACAAACAGCTCCGATGGAGCTATACAGACGATTATGCTCCCAGCTACTTGTTAGCCCTGCGGCCCGCCCTGCAACTGAATACGCCGAAATGGTGGGTGGGGCGTGATAAGGACTATGCACTCTACCTCAGCCTGTCACCTGGTCTTACTCTACCCTTGCCCGCCAACCGCGGTTTCAACATCGACTATTATCCCAACAAGCCAGGCATGTGGACTACCATCCGCCGCAAATACATCCAAAATCAAGGAGCCCGCACCGTCTATTACCACCTGCGCACAACTCTCTCACTAGAAATAGGCGGAGGAGTCATTTTCTCGCTCGGCTATACCTGCTCGGATTTCGACCTCTATGGTGGTAGTCGTAACATCACCATCGAAGGACGGAAGCTGTCTTTGCCCGCTCACAAGCTGATGCACTCGGTATCCATTGGCCTTGGATACCGATTCTAACTGGAATCAGCCAACACAAAAACACGTCAACAAAGGACATTTTCCCTACCAATCATTGCAAAAAGTCAAAGTTTGTTTTACATTTGCACACACTATACATTGAAATTATTATCACTTAGAACGAAAAACATACTTACCATGGACACAAGCAAGATTGTAGGCGAGAAAATCAAATCGCTTCGCGAAAGCAAGAACATCAGCCGCGAAGAGCTGGCAGAACGCTCTGGCCTGGCCATCGAACAGATTGAACGAATCGAAAACAACATCGACTTGCCCTCGCTGGCACCGCTTATCAAAATAGCCCGCGTGCTGGGTGTACGCCTCGGCACCTTCCTTGACGATCAGGACGAAATGGGACCCGCCATCTGCCGCAAGTCGGAAGCAAGCGACAGCATCAGCTTCTCGAACAACGCGATCCAAAGTCGCAAACACATGGAATATCACTCCCTGTCCAAATCGAAGGCCGACCGCCACATGGAACCATTTATCATCGACGTAGCTCCGACAGACGACAACGAGTTCGTCCTCTCCTCACACGAAGGCGAAGAATTTATCATGGTGATGCAAGGCACCATGGAAATCTGTTACGGAAAAAACACATACCTGCTCGAGGAAGGCGACAGCATCTACTACGATTCCATTGTCCCTCACCACGTACACGCTTATCAAGGACAGGCTGCCAAAATACTGGCAGTAATCTACACCCCCGTATAACACATGCATCTACATAAACTCGTATCGGGCACGCTACTGCTTATGGCTGTGGCGTGCACACGTGTTTCCGCCCAAGACGCCGAGCTGACTCGCATCAAGCAGAACTTTAGCCAACTGATACTGCCGACGGAAACGGATGAATTTCATCTGAACGCTACGCTGTCATCCCTTTCGCGTACCGAGAGAGGGTCTGACCAGGTTGTGGTGGAACTGTTCCAACGCTATCCTTCGGATCCCGACATCATCCGCACCTTCCTGACCACACAGACAGCTGAAGGTACCTGGCCCGACATCAACTACCAGGACAAGAAGCGTTCGGGATGGGAACCACGCATACACACGGAACGTATCCTGGAACTGGTGAAGCTTTACTCCAACCCAGGCAGCGCCTACTATCATTCTGCCGAGATGGAAAAAGTCATACACAAGGCACTCGGCTGGTGGTTTGCCACCAAGCCTGTCTGCCTGAACTGGTGGTACAACCAGATAGGTGTGCCCAAGACCCTGGGCAACGCCTTCCTGCTCTTCGAACCACAGATGACGGACGAAGAACGACGGGGAGCCATCGAAGTGATGGAACATGCCCGTTTCGGCATGACGGGACAAAACAAAGTGTGGCTGGCAGGCAACGTCCTGGTACGCGCATTGTTACAAAACGACATAGATTTGGTGCGTCAAGCACACGACAGCATCGCTTCGGAAATCGTCACAGGACAGACCGAAGGCATCCAGCCCGACTGGAGCTTCCACCAGCACGGCACACAACAACAATTCGGCAACTACGGATTGTCCTTCCTGGCCAGCATGAGTTTCTACTCGGGCGTCTTCGCAGGGACCTCGCTGGCCTTCAGCGACGAGCAGCTGGAGATTGTCCGCCGCCTCACCGACGAAGGCTACCGCTGGATCCTATGGAAAGGCAAGATGGACATCAGCGCCCTGGGCCGGCAGTTCTTCCAGCAATCGCAAGTGCATAAAGGCTTGGGGACCGCTTTTGCCGCTACCGAACTGGGAGGCGGCGCGTCCAAGGCCTGCAACGAAACGGCCCGTGCCCTGTGCAACGAGAACTTCGGGCCCGACGCCACGAACAGACTGACGGGCCACAAGCACTTCTTCTGTTCCAACTATACTGTGCACCGCCGCCCCACGTGGATGGCTACAGTGAAGATGGCTTCGCGACAGGTCATCGGGACCGAAACACTGAACGGCGACAACATGAAAGGCTTCTACTCGGCCGACGGAGCTACTTATCTCTATCGGGACGGACGCGAATACCTCGACATCTTCCCCTTGTGGGACTGGCGCAAGCTGCCGGGCGTGACAGCCTTCGCCACCGATGCTCCCATGCCAGTGGTCAAGGGCGACCGACCGCGCAACAACAGTGACTTCGTGGGCGGACTGTCGGACGGACGGCAGGGAATGGCTGTCATGGACCTCGACCGTGCCGGCCTACGCGCCCGCAAGGCATGGATCTTCACCGACCGCTTTATTCTCTGCCTGGGAGCAGGCATACAGGCTGACAGCAGTCTGGCCGTAACCACCGCCATCGAGCAGTGCCACCGCCACGGCGACCTCTTCGTCCTGCTGCCCGGCGAACACTGGAAAACAGCGGAAGGCACCGTAACAGCCAGTGGCAAAGAAGTACGCTTCCACCACAACAGCATAGGCTACATCGCCTGGGGAGACGGCCTGAGGGCGACAGCCACCACCGAACGACGAACAGGCGACTGGCACGACGTGATGCAGATGTACCCCGAAGGTACGACCGTCAGCGGCAACGTGGTGCAGCTCTGTCTAAACCACGGCACGACTCCAAAGGATGCCTCCTACCGATACGTCATCCTGCCCGATGCCGACCGCGAACAAACCGCCGACTTCGACCTTAGCACCATCCGTGTGTTGCGCAACGACCGCACGGCGCAAGCCGTCCTGCTGGCCGACGGTAGCTGCTGGCTGGCCGCCAGCGAACCCGCCACACTGACCCTACCCGACGGCACAGTAGTGAAAGCTACCACTCCCGGCATCTACCGCATAGCCAAGGGAACCGACGGAAGCTACACCGCCCTGTGGACCTCGCCCTCGCGACAGCATACGCAAGCCGAGCTGAGCATCGGCGTCCAAACCCTGAAACTGACAGATACCTACCATTATACAAACAACGAATAAAGGAAAAACGCTTATGTTATACGAACGCACCCTCGGCCAGTGGCTGGAACACTGGGCCGAAACGACACCCGACCGAGAATACATCGTCTACTCCGACCGCAACCTGCGCTTCACCTGGAGCCAATTCAACCGCCGTGTGGACGACATGGCCAAGGGCCTCATCGCCATCGGCGTGGAGCGCGGCACGCACGTGGGCATCTGGGCCGCCAATGTACCCGACTGGCTCACCCTGCTCTACGCCTGCGCCAAGATAGGCGCCGTCTACGTCACCGTGAACACCAACTACAAGCAGTCCGAGCTGGAATACCTCTGCCAGAACTCAGACATGCACACCTTGTGCATCGTCAACGGCGAAAAGGACAGTGACTTCGTACAGATGACCTACGCGATGCTGCCCGAGCTGCGCACTTGCCAGCGCGGACACCTCAGGAGCGAACGCTTCCCCTACATGCGGAACGTCATCTACGTCGGGCAGGAGAAATACCGCGGCATGTACAACACCGCCGAAATCCTCCTGTTGGGCGACAACGTGGACGACAGCCGCCTGGACGAAATGAAGGCGAAGGTGACCTGCCACGACGTGGTGAACATGCAGTACACCAGCGGCACGACGGGCTTCCCCAAGGGCGTCATGCTGACCCACTACAACATCGCCAACAACGGCTTCCTCACCGGCGAGCACATGAAGTTCACGCAAGACGACAAGCTCTGCGTCTGCGTCCCCCTGTTCCACTGCTTCGGCGTCGTGCTGGCCACGATGAACTGCCTGACCCACGGCTGCACCGAGGTCATGGTGGAGCGTTTCGACCCGCTCGTCGTCCTGGCCTCCATCCATAAGGAACGCTGCACGGCGCTCTACGGCGTGCCCACCATGTTCATCGCCGAGCTGAACCACCCCATGTTCGACATGTTCGACATGTCCAGCCTGCGCACGGGCATCATGGCCGGCTCGCTCTGCCCCGTCGAGCTGATGAAGCAGGTGGAGGAGAAGATGTTCATGAAAGTGACCAGCGTCTACGGCCTGACCGAGGCCTCACCGGGCATGACGCACACGCGCATTGACGACCCCGCCGAAGTGCGCTACACCACCGTGGGCCGCGACTTCGAGCACACCGAAGTGCGCGTCATCGACCCCGAGACGGGCGAAGAGTGCCCCGTCGGCGTGCAGGGCGAAATGTGCAACCGCGGCTACAACACCATGAAGGGCTACTACAAGAACCCCGAAGCCACGGCCGAAGTGATAGACAAAGACGGCTTCCTCCACTCCGGCGACCTGGGCGTGAAGGACGAACAAGGCAATTACCGCATCACCGGCCGCATCAAGGACATGATTATCCGCGGCGGCGAGAACATCTACCCCCGCGAAATCGAGGAATTCCTCTACCAGCTGCCCGGCGTGAAGGACGTGCAGGTGGCCGGCATCCCTTCGAAGAAGTACGGCGAGGCCGTCGGCGCCTTCATCATCCTCCACGAGGGCGTCACGATGGACGAGAGCGAGGTGCGCGACTTCTGCCTGGGCAAAATCTCGCGCTACAAGATACCGAAGTACGTCTTCTTCGTCAAGGAATTCCCCATGACGGGCAGCGGAAAGATACAGAAGTTCAAATTGAAAGATGTGGGCCTGCAACTGTGCAAGGAGCAGGGAATAGAAATAATCTGACGGGAAAGGAAAATCCCGGATAAATAGTTAGCCGACCTATGTCGGGAGCCTGTCCGAGGCCTAGGACGCTCAGCCGACATAGGTCGGCGGCATTTCTGAGCCCTCCGACAGCCAGCTGATATAGGTCGGCGGCATTTCCGAGCCCTCCGACGGCCAGCCGATATAGGTCGGCGGCATTTCCGAGCTCTCCGACGGCCAGCCGATATAGGTCGGCTGACTCCACACGGGAATTACTCCGCCTTCTCGGGATAGCGCATATTGGCGGCAGTCATGTGTTCCAGCACCTCGCACAGGTATTTGTCCGCCTCCCAGCGGGCCATGGGCAGGTCGTGGAGCAGCCAGTTGCCGCAGTCCTTCGGAGCGGCGCCGGGCACTTCGCCGTCATACTGGGCGATGAAGCGGAACGTGTCCTGCATGAGCAGCAGGATGTCCTGCGGCTCCAGGTTGCCGCGCATCAGCAGGTAGTTGCCCGTCAGGCAGCCCATGGGGCCCCAATAGATGATGCGGTCTTTCCACTGCGGCTCGTTGCGCAGGTAGGTGGCCGCCAGGTGCTCGATGGTGTGCAGCGCGCCCTGTCCGAGGGCGGGTTCGCGGTTGGGTTCCTTCATACGGATGTCGAAGGTGGTGATGATTTCGCCGTTCACCTCGTCTTTGCGTGAAACGTAGATGCCGCGCAGCAGGCGGAGGTGGTCGATGGTAAAACTGGGAATCTTGTTCATATCGTTTCTTGAGTGGTTAATATTCATTTTTCAGGACGGATTATGATTTCAGGCGTTGCCAAGCCTTTCGAGGAACGCCCACGTCGTCTGGAACGACCGTTCGGCCATGGTGGCCCAGAAGTCGCGATACTGGGCGAAGTTGTCGTCGTGCGCCCCCGGTGTGTCGCTGACGATGCGGAAGCTGAGAAAGGGCACACCGTAGACGAAACACGTCTGGGCGATGGCAGCGGACTCCATGTCGACAGCCATCCCCTGGGGGAAGTGGCGCTTGATGGCGGCCAGCTCGGCGGCGTCCTCCACGAAGCGGTCGCCCGTGCAGATGAGTCCGCCGTGAATGCGGCTCTCCAGTCCGGCGCCGTCGTTCAGCTCCAGCGCGTGGCGCATCAACTGGGGAGAAGCCTCGTAGTAAAGGGGCATACCCTGCACCTGGCCGTAGCGGGTGCCGTCGTTGCCGCAGTAGACATCGTGATAGACCAACCGGTCGCTGGCCACTACATCGCCCACGCGCAGGCCTGCGTCGATACCTCCCGCCACGCCGGTGCTGACAATGCAGTCCGGCCGATGACGGCGGATAAGTTCAGCAGCTCCCACGGCGGCGTTCACCTTGCCGATGCCACACTGGGTGAGCACGACGTCGTTGCGGCCCAAGATGCCTTCCACGTAGCGGAAACGGCCTTCGCCGCTCTCCCTCTTCTGCGACAGGCGGTCCGCCAGCTGGCGGTGCTCGCTGTCCATTGCACTGATGATGCCTATCTTCATATTCTGATTGATGCTTAAAAAATGTGTGCAAATGTACGACATTTCCCCGAAATACGTCTGCAGGGAGCGTGGAAAATGGGAGGAATGTGCTATCTTTGTCCGCATAAACAAGACCAAAGAATTATGACACTGAAAAGAATACTCCCCGACCTGGTGGCGATTGTCCTGTTCGCCCTGCTATCGTTCGTTTACTTCTTCCCGGCCGACACCGAAGGCCGCATGCTCTTCCAGCACGACACGGCGGCAGGCGTTGGCATCGGACAGGAGGCCAAGGAATACTACGAGCAGACGGGCGAACGCACTCGCTGGACCAACTCCGTCTTCGGCGGCATGCCCACTTACCAGATTTCGCCCTCGTACGATTCCAGCCGACCGCTGCAATGGGTACAGAAGGCCTACCAGCTGTTCCTGCCGCAGTACGTACAGCTGACGTTCATCCTCATGCTGGGCTTCTACATCCTGCTGCGTGCCTTCGGCCTGTCTGTGTGGCTGTCCATGCTGGGAGGCATCCTGTGGGCGTTCTCATCCTACTTCTTCATCCTCATCTCGGCGGGGCACATCTGGAAGTTCATCACCCTGGCCTACATCCCGCCCACGCTAGCGGGCATCGTGCTGGCCTACCGCGGACGCCTGCTGGCGGGCGGACTGGTGGCAGCAGTGTTCGTGGCCCTGCAAATCGCGTCGAACCACGTGCAGATGTCCTACTACTTCCTGTTCGTCATCCTCTTTATCGTGGGTGCCTACTTCGAACAGGCCTGGCGCGAGAAGACGCTGCCGCAGTTCTTCCGGGCCAGCGCCGTATTGGTAGTGGCAGCCCTCATCGGCGTGGCGGCCAACCTGTCGAACCTCTACCACACCTATACCTATAGCAAAGAAACCATGCGCGGCAAAAGCGAACTGGTGCAGACGGGCGAGGCGGCTAGGCAAGCCAGCAGCGGGCTGGACCGTGACTACATCACGCAGTGGAGCTACGGCATCGGCGAGACGTGGACGCTGCTTATCCCCAACTTCAAGGGCGGCGCTTCCGTGCCCCTGAGCCAAAGCGAGACGGCGATGGAGAAAGCCAACCCGATGTACAGCAGCCTCTACAGCCAGCTGACGCAGTACTTCGGCGACCAGCCCATGACAGCAGGCCCTGTCTACGTAGGTGCATTTGTGCTGTTTCTCTTCCTGCTGGGTTGCTTCATAGTGAAGGGGCCGCTGAAGTGGGCTCTCATCGGCGCCACGCTGTTCTCCATCGTGCTGTCATGGGGCAAGAACTTCATGCCGCTGACCGACTTCTTCATCGACTACGTGCCGATGTACAACAAGTTCCGCGCCGTATCGTCCATCCTCGTCATCGCCGAGTTCACCATCCCCCTGCTGGCCGTTTTCGCCCTGAAGAAGATACTGGAAGAGCCCACCGTACTGCGCGCCAACCTGAAGGCCCTGGGCATCAGCCTGCTGCTGACAGCCGGCGTGGCCCTGTGGTATGCCGTACCCTCGTCGGGCGGTTCCTATGTGCCTGCCCAGGAAGCGCAGATGCTGCAACAGGCCGTCGACGGAGGCATGATACCCGCCAGTGAACTGAACGGCATCTTGGCCAATCTGGGTGAGATGCGCGCCGCACTGGTACAGGCCGATGCCCTGCGCAGCTTCCTCATCATCGCCATCGGCCTGCTGCTGCTCATGCTCTACACTACGGGCAAGCTGCGGCAGTCATTCACCATGGCCGGCATCGCTGTGCTCTGCCTGGTGGACATGTGGAACGTGAACAAACGCTACCTGAACGATGCCCAATTCGTGCCGAAGAGTATCCAGACTACTACCTTCAGCAAGACGCCTGCCGACGAGCTGATCCTGCAGGACATAACCCTGGACTACCGCGTGCTGAACCTGACAACGAGCACCTTCAACGAGAACAACACCTCCTACTGGCACAAGAGTGTGGGTGGCTACCATCCTGCCAAGCTGCGCCGCTACCAAGAGATGATCGAGCACCACATCGCCCCCGAAATGCAGGCTGTTTACTCCGCGATAGCCCGTGCAGGCGGCAAGATGGACAGTGTAGACGCCTCGAAGTTCCGCGTGCTGAACATGCTGAACACCCGCTACTTCATCCTACCCTCTGGACAGCAGGGACAGACCGTGCCCATCCTGAACCCCTACGCCTACGGCAACGCGTGGTTTGTCGACCAGGTACAGTACGTGAACAATGCCAACGAAGAGATTGACGCCCTGGACACAGCCGATCCTGCCGTAACAGCCGTAGTAGACTCCCGCTTCAAAGATGCCCTGAAAGGCCTGGTCGAAAGCCACCGCGACAGCCTCTCCACCATCCGTCTGACCAGCTACACGCCCAATCGCCTGGTGTATGAAACCGACAACAGCGGCGACGCCGTAGCCGTCTTCTCCGAAATCTACTATCCCGACGGCTGGCAGGTGAGTATCGACGGGCAACCTGCGCCGCTGGGCCGCGCCGACTACATCCTGCGCGCCCTCCACATTCCTGCCGGGAAACACACCGTAGAAATGCGTTTCGACCCGCAGAGTCTACACGTCACCGAAGGCATCGCCTATACGGCCCTGGCCCTGATGGTCATCGGCGTGATAGCAATCGTATGGAGAACGCAACGACAAAAGAAACAAAAAGAATAAAGAAAACCGTCCCTACCTTCACAGGTAAGGACGGCCCAAGTCAATAATACATGAAAAAACGCTATTTAGAGAGAGTTCTAACCCTTCATCAGGGTAGCGATGCAAATGTAAGGATGAATCGGGATGTAAAAAAATCAAATCGACCAAAAGGCCGATTTTACCGACGGATTTCAGATTAGCCTAGCAATCTCTTACTCAAATAACGCACTGGATACCAAACAGAAAGAGAACTTACAACAAGCACCGTTGTAAACACGAGCACCACATCGGATACATGAACACTGACAGGATAAGCGGCAACAATAAAGTCGCCATTGCCTCCGCCCAGAGAAATAAATCCAAAGGTACGTTGAGCCCAACACAACAGCAACCCGGCTACAATACCGGCAACCGCTCCAAAAAGAGAAATCAGCCGGCCTTCAAACAAAAAGATGCGAACGATGAGAGAGTCGTCGGCTCCAAGATTGCGCAATGTCAACACATCCTCCCGCTTATCCAAAATGAGCATGGAAAGGGAGCCAATCACATTGAAGCACGAAACGACCAGAATGAACGTTAGGAAAAGATAAGAAATGAATTTCTCTATTTCCATAATACGGAATACGTCGGCCTGTTGTTCGTAACGGTTTTGTACAACAAATCGCTCACCCAGTAAAGAAACAATCTGTTGCCGGACAACTTCCGTATCTGCATCAGGCTTTAGCTTTAGCTCAATAGCAGAGACCTCGCGCCCGTAACCAAAGAGACGGCGGGCAAAATCCAGCGAGGTGACAATATAGTTAGAGTCGTATTTCTCCTGATTGACCACAAACACAGCACCGGGCGAAAACAGGTATTCACGATTAAAAGCTGCAGAAGGATTGGCCAGATTAACCCGTACATTGCGACGCGGTGCATAAACCTGTAAAGGGTCGACAAACTGAATACCTGTACCCAATCGTGACATCAACTCGATGCCTAAGAAACCATAGTCCACGATATTATCTTTCAGGATAAACCGCCCCGTACCGTAGAGCAAGCTATCAATGGAGGTCAGTTGTTCGAAGTTGTCTTCCACCCCCTTGATGACAGCCATCACCTGACGATCCTTGTACTGCACCATAGCATTCTCCTCAAGCGTCTCCGTCCACACCTCTACCTCAGGCAAGGCACGAACCTGTCGGAAAGCTGGCTCGTCGGGTAGAAACACCTTTCCCTCGCGAACGGTTATCTTCAGCTGGGGATCGAAGGCGGTAAAAAAACCGGCCACCATGTCCTGAAAACCGTTAAATACCGACAGGGTGCACACCATTGCTAATGTTGCCAGCGCCACTCCGCAGACCGAAATGCCGGAAATGATGTTGACCGCATTGTGCTTCTTCCTAGAGAACAAGTAACGGCGGGCTATGTAAAACGACAGGTTCAAAGGATGGCCTTATTTAAGCAATTCGTCAATGCGCTCCAGATAGTCCAGCGAATCGTCCAAGAAGAACTTCAGTTCAGGAATAATGCGAAGCTGAAAGCGTACACGGGTACCCAATTCGTATCGGATGGACTTCATGTTGGCATTGATGTTCTTAATGAGTTCCTCACCCTTCTCAGAGGGGAAGATACTGAGATAGACACGAGCAATGCTCATGTCGGGGCTGATACGTACAGCACTGACCGAAACCAGCACGCCGTGCATGCTCTTGGTCTGCAACAAAAAAATGTCGCCCAGCTCCTTCTGGAGCAGGCGGGCTATCTTATTTTGACGGGTTGTTTCCATATTAAGCGTAATGGTTAATGATTATTTTCAAATTGTGGGATTTTCCGAATAAGAGTCAATCCATCTCGCAGAGGAAGAATAACTTTTTCCACCCGACGGTCACGAGCCACGAAGTCGTTGAACTCCTTGATACGAATAGTCTGCAGATCTGAACTGTGCGGATGTTCTTCCAACACATGACCATCCCATAGTGTATTGTCAGCAATGATATATCCACCGTCAGTCAAATACGTAAGTGCCATCTCGTAGTAATCCAAATACTTACGTTTGTCTGCATCTATAAAAACGAGGTCGAACATCAACCCCAGCTGTGGTACTCGTTCCAAAGCGTCGCCGATATAAAAGCGAATTTTATCAGCATACGGCGAACCTTCAAGCCAAGGACGAGTGAAATCTTCCTGCTCGTCGTTAATTTCGAAAGTGTGCAGCATGGCTCCCTCAGGCAATCCTTCAGCCATACAGAGAGCTGAATAGCCGCTGTAGGTACCTATCTCGAGCACCTGATAGGGACAAATCATCCGTACGAACATCTTTAACATCCGCCCTTGCAGGTGCCCCGAAGCCATGCGAGGATACAGAAGCTTAAGGTGTGTGTCGCGGTAGAGTGCTCGTAAGTAATCACCCTCCGGATCGATATGCTGCAATATGTATTCGTCTAAATCCAATTGATAATTGAAAATTGATAATTGAAAATGAAAAAAAATGGATGAAATCACTGTCCATTCTACATTCTCAATTTTCGATTAATTTATAAATATCGGTTGCTATTGGGCAATACACTGTCTTCAGCATGTTTCAGGGCATCTTCGACCACGTTGATTTCGAGGAATGAAGTCTGCGTACCCTCCTTACCACTACTCAAATAACCCACCATATCAGTAGGTTGTAGCTTACCGTCTTTCAACAGACGACGCAGGGCAGCAAAATAATACTCCTGTCCGTTGGCCAGCTCGGGCATATAAATAGCCTCCACTCCATAGGAAAGAGCCAAGTGGCGCATAGTCTTCTCCTTGTAACAAATAGCCAGCACGGGATACTTGCCGCGGAAAGCAGCCAAATTACGTGCTGTACGACCACTATAACTATCAGTAATGATAGCACGAATTTTCAACTTAGTAGTGGCCTTCACAGCCTGCTTGGCCAAAAAAGCCGTCACATCGTTGCTGTTCTCGTCCAACGGGATACGGATGTCATTCTCAGTCAACTTATCCTTTTCGGTCTGTGCGGCTACCTTGGTCATGGTCTTCACAGCCTCTACCGGATACTTGCCATAAGCCGTTTCACCACTCAGCATCAAGGCGTCGGTACGATAATAGATGGCGTTGGCAATATCTGTCACCTCGGCACGAGTAGGACGAGGATTATTGATCATGGTATGCAGCATCTGTGTAGCCACAATTACCGGCTTCTTAGCCAGAATACACTTGCGAATGAGTACGCGCTGAATACCAGGAATGCGCTCCTGAGCTACCTCAATACCCAAATCACCACGAGCCACCATGATACCGTCAGCCACTTCCAGAATTTCGTCGATGTTATCCACACCCTCCTGATTTTCTATCTTGGCAATGATACGAATGTCGCTATGATGTTCATCCAATATAGCTTTAATATCAAGGATATCCTGCTTGTTGCGCACAAAAGAATGAGCAATAAAATCGATATCTTTTTCAATCGCATATAAAATATTATTACGATCTTTCTCAGTCAGCGATGGCAGATTGATGCGTACGCCAGGCACATTTACACTCTTACGGTTACCCAATGTGGCCTCGTTCTGTACTTCGCAATAAAGATAGTCGCCATCCTTTTCCACCACAACCAATTCTAAATCGCCGTCGTCAATCAAGATATGCCCACCGACATTCACATCGTTCACAAAATGAGAATAAGAAACGGAGATACATTCGCGTGTGGTCGGCTGTTCGGGATTTCCTGTCACCTTCACCTTGTCGCCTACCTTGAACGGGATGGGGTCGCTTGCCAAAGGAGTTGTACGCACCTCAGGACCTTTTGTATCCATCAATATAGCGATCCGGTTAGAGACCGTACGTACGTTGGCTATCAGCTTCTCGAAACCTTCGCGTCCGGCATGGGCGGTATTCATACGAACTACGTTCATACCTGCCTTAAACAGTTCTCTGATAAAGTCAACCTCACAACGTTGGTCAGAAATCGTTGCAACAATCTTCGTTTGTTTTAATAACATACTCTTATACCTTATTATATTTATATTACCTATTCTGTTTAATAACATCCGCCAAAGCTTCCAACGCCAGCCGATAGGAATTCAAACCGAATCCACAGATAACTCCCAGACAAGCGCAAGAAATCATTGAAACATGACGAAATGCCTCACGGGCATGCACATTAGATATATGAACCTCCACAACCGGTGACTTCACAGCACGAATAGCATCCTGCAAAGCAATAGAAGTATGTGTATAAGCTCCTGCATTCAGAATGATACCATCGGCATCGAATCCCACCTGCTGTATCTTGTCAATCAACTCTCCCTCAATATTAGACTGATAGTAATCAATCTGCACCTCAGGATACTTTGCACGAAGTTCCGCCAGATAATCCTCAAAAGAAACACTTCCATAAATGGAAGGTTCACGTTTACCCAACAGATTTATATTGGGGCCGTTTATTATTTGTATCCACATAATCGTTTTTTATTTATCTTTGCCGGCCAAAGAACATTTATTCAAGATGCAAAGGTAGAAAAAAGAAATGAAAACAGAAGAAAAATCGAGGAATAAGGAAAAACTGGCACTGATTATCAGGAAATACCAACAATACCTGCGACTGGAAAAAGCCCTTTCCCCCAACACGCTCGATGCCTACCTGACCGACTTGGAGAAGCTATTACATTTCCTTGAGGGCGAAGAAATAGATATCCTAGACGTCACCCTCGACGACCTGCAACACTTCAGTGCCGGCCTGCACGATATTGGCATACATCCGCGCTCACAAGCACGAATACTTTCGGGCATCAAGTCGTTCTTTCATTTTCTCGTTCTGGCAGATTACCTCGAAGGTGATCCAAGCGAACTACTTGAAAGTCCCAAAATCGGATTTAAGCTACCAGAAGTTCTCACCGTGGCAGAAATCGACACGATCATTTCCACAATAGATCTGAGCAAGCCCGAAGGGCAACGCAACCGAGCCATCCTTGAAACGCTATACAGTTGTGGCCTACGTGTATCTGAACTTTGTACTCTAAAGTTGTCCGATCTCTATTTCGAGGAAGGATTTATCAAAGTAACAGGTAAAGGCAACAAACAAAGGCTTGTTCCCATTTCCCCTCGGGCTATCAAAGAGATTCGATACTGGCTGGAAGACCGTAAGCGCTGGAAGATCAAACCTGGATTTGAAGACTATGTATTCCTTGCCAGATGGGGTAACGGAATATCACGCATTATGATTTTTCACCTCATCAAGGAACTCGCAGAACAAGCCGGCATTACCAAAAATATCAGCCCACATACATTTCGGCATTCATTTGCTACTCACCTGCTGGAAGGAGGTGCCAACCTGCGGGCCATCCAATGCATGCTGGGGCATGAAAGCATTGCTACTACGGAAATCTATACTCACATCGACCGCCATATGCTCCGCAGTGAGATTATAGAACACCATCCACGCAATATAAAGTACCGCAAAGAGAAAGAAATTCATTAAATTATAATAAATATCCCCTTCCAGTTAACAAAATGTAGAAAGATTTAATAACTTTGCGACGCCGTATCCTGTGTTGAACAGAATAGGTAAACATATAAAGAATAGGCAAATCAATTACAAACTATTAATTTATACCTAAAATGACTAAGAAACTGTATTTGCCATTATTAATGGCGTTAGTTGTTGCATTGTCATCATGCAGCAAGAAGATGGGCGAACTGTCATCTGACTATTTCACGGTGACTCCGCAGGTATTGGAAGCCGTAGGTGGTAAGGTTCCCGCTACAATCAACGGCAAATTCCCTGAAAAGTACTTCAACAAGAAGGCCGTAGTAGAAGTAACTCCTGTCCTGAAATGGGACGGTGGAGAAGCCAAAGGTCAGCCTAGCGTATTCCAAGGCGAAAAGGTAGAAGGTAACGACCAGACAATCTCTTACAAGATGGGTGGTAGCTATACCATGAAGACTTCTTTCGACTATGTACCCGAAATGGCGAAGTCTGAACTGTATCTGGAATTCAAAGCCACTATTGGCAAAAAGACAGTTGAAATTCCTGCTGTAAAAATTGCTGACGGTGTGATTTCTACTTCTGAGTTGGTTAAACAAACTGCAGGAAGCGCTAACACTGCTACAGGTGAAGATGCATTCCAGCGCATCATCAAAGAAAAGTATGACGCTAACATCATGTTCTTGATCCAACAAGCTAACGTTCGTTCTAGCGAGTTGAAGACAGCCAAAGCCTTCAACGAAGAAGTGAAGAACATCAACGCTACCGAAAACAGAAAGATCTCTAACATCGAAGTTTCTGCATATGCTTCTCCCGATGGTGGTCTTGATTTGAACACGAAGTTGGCTGAAAACCGTCAGGACAACACAGCTAAAGTAATCAACAGAAACCTGAAGAAAGACAAGCTGGAAGTTAACGTTGACACCAAATATACAGCTGAAGACTGGGAAGGCTTCCAAGAACTGGTTAGCAAGTCAAGCATCCAGGATAAAGAACTCATTCTCCGCGTATTGTCTATGTACTCTGATCCTGAACAAAGAGAGCAAGAAATCAAGAACATCTCTTCTGTCTATAAGACACTGGCTGATGAAATCCTGCCTCAACTGCGTCGTTCTCGTCTGACTTTGAACTACGAAATCATCGGTAAGTCTGACGAAGAAATTGCTAATCTGGCTGCTACAGACGCTAAGCAACTCAACATCGAAGAACTGCTGTATGCTGCTACACTGACTGACGATGCTGCTAAACAAGAAGCTATCTACACCAAGGCTACTCAAATCTATCCTGAAGACTACCGTGCATACAACAACCTTGGCGAACTGGCTTATGAAGCCGGTAACCTGGACAAGGCTGAAAACTACCTGAAGAAGTCTCTGTCTATTAAGAACTCTGCAGAAGCTAACATGAACATGGGTCTTATCTCATTGGTTAAGGGCGACAAGGCTGCTGCTGAAACTTACTTGGCTAAAGCATCTGGAGCTCCTGAGCTGAACGAAGCATTGGGTAACTTGTACGTAGCACAAGGCCAGTATGAAAAGGCTGTCAACGCATTCGGTGATACTAAGACAAACAGTGCTGCTTTGGCTCAGATCTTGGCTAAAGACTATAACAAAGCAAAAACTACATTAGCTGGTATTGCAAAACCCGACGCTTATACAAGCTATCTGAGCGCTGTATTGGGTGCAAGAACTAACAATGATTCAATGGTTATCAGCAGCCTGAAGGCAGCTGTAGCTAAAGACGCTACGCTGGGCAAGAAAGCCGCTACCGACCTGGAATTCGCTAAGTATTATACAAATGCTGACTTTATGAGCATTGCAAAATAAAAAAGCATTCATACACAAAAAAATGTCCGGCATAGAAATATGTCGGACATTTTTTTTATTCACGCCAAAAAGAATTATATTCGCAGCCGAAGTTATAGAAAAAACGAGCAATGAAGAAACTATATCCACTACTATTTCTGGCAGCATGGCTGCTAGCCGCTTGCAGCAACTACGAAAAGGACATTGTCAGCATCAGTGGCGTCATCAAAGGTCTTGGGAATGACACTCTCTATATATACGGTACAGACAGATTGTATAACCGCTTGGATACACTGACCGTCAAAGAAGACAAAATCTCAACCCAGCTGGAAATAGACACACTGATTTCGGCATGGCTCCGTTTCTCCGACGGGACGGAAATACCCATCTACATGAACAAAGGAGAAAAAATTGAAATCAACGGATCGGCTACTTGCCTGGACTCGCTCTATATCAAAGGAAACACCGCCAACGAGAAGTTATCACTCTTCCGCCAAAAGATAGAAAGAGATACTACCCTCACGGCTCAAGCACTCGAAGATTCAGCTAAAGTCTTCATACAAAACAATCTGACCTCACCTGCATCGTTATATGTATTAGACAAATACCTGGTACAAAAAACGTCACCCGATTTTCCGGAAATCAAGAAATTGATAGAAGGAATGACCGGAGAACTTAAAGAGTACCTCTATGTAGAAAACCTTCTGAGGCAAATAGAAACAGCGGAAAAAACAGAACCGGGAAAGATGGCTCCATATTTCCAACTACCCAGTAGTGAAGGCAAAGATCTTAAACGAACGGACTTCAAAGACAAATACTTGTTACTACATTTCTGGGCATCATGGGACGAAAAGTCCAAAGAGAGCAACCAGATGCTACGCAAGATTTATAAAGACAAGAAAAAACATAAGGATTTTGAAATACTCGGCATCTCACTCGATACTGATAAAGACTTATGGAAAGAAGCTATTGAAAACGACACACTGACATGGAAACAGGCTTGTGACTGCAAAGGCTGGAACAGTGACATTATCGAACAGTTCAACATTCGGGCGTTACCGACGAACATTCTGCTCACTCCGACGGGGAAAATTGAAGGGCGCAACCTGACCCAGGAACAGTTGGAAGAGAGATTGAAAGAAATTGTCAAAGAGAAAAAACAAACTAAAAAATAATCCCGTGCTTGTCAAAGTTTTCGCAGCGGCTGTCCAAGGAATAGACGCCACGCTCATCACCATCGAAGTCAACAGTACACGCGGCTGCATGTTCTACCTCGTAGGACTGCCCGACTCGGCTGTCAAAGAAAGCCACCAGCGCATCATCTCCGCCTTGCAGGTGAACGGCTACAAGATGCCCACGAGCAACATCGTCATCAACATGGCTCCCGCCGACATCCGCAAAGAAGGTTCGGCTTACGACCTGCCGCTGGCCATCGGCATGCTGGCCGCCAACGAGACCATCCAATCTGATAAGCTGGACCGCTACCTGCTGATGGGCGAATTGAGCCTCGACGGCAGCCTTCAGCCCATCAAGGGCGCCCTGCCCATCGCCATCAAAGCGCGCGAACTCGGTTTCGAAGGCATGATCCTACCCCAGCAGAATGCTCGCGAAGCAGCCGTCGTGAATAATCTGACCGTCTACGGCGTGGAAAACCTACGGGAAGTAGTCGAATTCTTCAACGGTAACCAGGAGCTGGCTCCCACCATAGTCAATACCCGGGAGGAATTTTATGCCCGGCAAAATACATTCGACCTCGACTTCGCCGACGTCAAGGGACAGGAAAACGTGAAGCGCGCTCTCGAAGTAGCCGCCGCCGGAGGCCACAACGTGCTGCTCATCGGTTCGCCCGGCAGTGGCAAATCCATGCTGGCCAAGCGCCTGCCCTCCATCCTTCCGCCCCTTTCGCTGGGTGAAAGCCTCGAAACCACCAAGATACACTCCGTAGCCGGCAAGCTGGGCAAGGATGGCGGCCTCATCTCTATCCGCCCCTTTCGCGACCCGCACCACACCATCTCCAACGTCGCCATGACCGGAGGTGGAAGCTTCCCTCAGCCCGGCGAAATCAGCTTGGCACACAACGGTGTCCTCTTCCTGGACGAGCTGCCCGAGTTCAGCCGTAACGTCCTCGAAGTGCTCCGCCAGCCACTGGAAGACCGTAAAATCAGCATCTCGCGTGTGAAGTGCAATGTGGAATACCCCGCCAGTTTCATGCTCGTAGCCAGCATGAACCCCTGTCCCTGCGGCTACTACAACCACCCGACGAAGCCCTGCGTGTGCAGTCCCGGCCAAGTACAGAAATACCTGAACCGCATTTCCGGTCCGCTGCTCGACCGCATCGACCTGCAGATTGAAGTAACGCCTGTCCCCTTCGAAAAGATGTCCGACATCTGCCCCGGCGAACCAAGCGTCGTTATCCGCGAACGCGTGGTACGTGCCCGCCAACTGCAACAGGAACGCTACGCCCAAGTACCCGGCGTCTACTGCAACGCGCAGATGAACAGCAAACTGTTGTCCCTCTACGCGCGACCCGATGAGCACGGCCTCGCCCTGCTGAAAGGCGCCATGACGCGCCTCAACCTCTCGGCCCGCGCCTACGACCGCATCCTGAAGGTAGCCCGCACCATTGCCGACCTGGAAGGCAGCGAGTCTATCCAGTCCGCCCACCTAGCCGAAGCCATCGGCTACCGCAACCTGGATCGCGAGGACTGGGCGGGATAAACTTCGAACCCATCTACCAAAAATTCCCCAGTCAGCCGATTATTTTTTGCTGACTGGGGAATTTTTATTTCCTGACTGAGAGAAAACCCTTGAAAGCTCAAGATGGATATAGCTCCCGTCACTGCTGCGTAACAGTGAAATATTTCCAGTTGCTCGTAGCCTGCTGCTTCATTTCGTCATCGAAAATGGCGCAATAAAACTTTAAAGAGAATTTTCCTTTCCTCAGATGGAGTTCATCATAAGGCATGAAGAGAGTACTTGACATGGCAACGTCATCATAGCGGGGAGTGAACTGTTTACCAACAACCACACTACCACCATACGTACCATAACAGGGCACGCTGCTCTTGTTTCCGTCCTTTAGCGGCGTACCGTCCTCGAAATAAAAATAAGCGTTCAAGTCACCCGTTTTGCCCTTCATGCCTTCTACACTATAATTGACGATGATGTTCATCCCCTTTTGTCCGTTCTGTACCACGTTATGTTGGGTTTCCACCGATTTGATGACGATACCCTTTTCCACTAAGACCGAGTCTATTTCTTCTTCGTCATCATCCGGATTGGTAGAAACCGATTTATTAGACTGAACAGAAGAGAGCTTTGAGGAAGAGCTACCTTCTGTCAGTAGTTTACCGAGCGTTCCACTAAGTTTGGCTCTTTTCTCTAAATCAGTAAAAATTGCGTTAATAGTAGCAGCAGAGTGAAAATCCTTAAACTCAATTTTCAACACATCTGCAAAATGATCTTCATCAGCCCACCAGATATCTGTAACAGAAACAATGTCATAACTCCTAAGCAAAGAAAGAGTATTCACCTTTAGTTGCTCATCCTCTGAAAGATTATCTGTGAAGATATAAGAGCATTCTGTATCATAATATCCTCTATCTGTAATGCTAAATAGTTCATCCAAACTCCATTCTGCATAAGAGGGGTTTTCAAGATAGGACGAATCACCCTCAATATCAGATGAAGAAATGACCTTCTGACCATTAGCAAATTCGATTACAGTAATTGAAGTATCAACCAGCTCACCTTTAACCAAGTCACCATCGATATCCTTTAAATCAGATGGATTATATTCTAAAATAATTCGAGGAATAAACAAGGTTAAAAATAACTGTGCTTCATCTCTATTATCTTTATCAAAATCAACCTCTACATCCATATTTTTTATGTCATATGAATTTCCCCAATTATCCCAAACCCTAACAGGTGAATTCGTACTATAACGAAATCCGTTACTAAATATTCCTACTATTTCTACTTCAAACGGATAAGGCTCCTTCTCCCAATCCTGTTTTCCATCGCCCCGCGCCAAAGCCAAGATTCCGCATACTACCGCTACCAGCAGCAGACACATTACCACCATTCGTTTCATCGTCATACGCTCTTTAAAATCCAGCATGTATTTCTGCAACTTATGCCACTTGGGAACAAGGAACTGTTTTGCAAATTTCACCATGTATTTCTGTAATTCACGCAACTTGGGTACGAGGAACTGTTTTACAAATTCCACAACTGATTTCTGCAACTTGTACCACCTGGGTGCAAGAAACTGTTTGATTTGCTCGAGGACCGGATGCATAGCGTAAGTATTTTAAAGGACATCCAAATTTAATCAAAATGCGGCAGGAAAGGAAACACCCATCAACCTCTGCAAAGGACAAACGGACGGTAAGCCGCACCAAACGGCCGAAATAAAGGAATAAGCGGAACAAAAAAATACACGCCCGGCTCGAAAGATACGAAAAGCATACGACCTTCTGATGCAAAAGAAGCAATGTTTCGCATCAAAAGGTCGTATGCTTTTAAAGGAATGGAAGTCACTGCCCGCAAGCCCCCTTCAACCGTTGCAGGTGGCAGAAGAGGAGGTGACCGTCGCCGTCGTGCAGGTGCATACCGTTGCCCTCGCAGTAGCGGAAAAAGGAACAGTCGGCACACACACCTTTTTTCATCCAGCGACGATCGCGGAAGGGCTGGAAGCGGTGTTGCCACACGTCCATGAAGTCGTCGCGGTAGATGTTGCCCTGGTGGTAGTCGGCACGAATGCTGGGACAGGCGGAGATAGAGCCGTCCGCCAGAACGGAGGCGACACTGATGCCGGCGTTGCAGGTATAGAAGCCATCGCGCACCTCGCCCTCGTAACTGCCAAGGAAGCCTTCACAGCCGTAGCTGACGCGCAGTTTGCCTTCGCGGCGGGTACGACGGATGAAGTCCATCAGACCCTTGAAGTCGCAATCATCCAACTGAAACTCGGGATATCGAGCGGCGCGCCCGACAGGGAAGATGGTGAACAGGCGCCAGCGGCGAACGCCAGCCTCGTAGAGCGCGTCCTTCAGCTGCTCCAGACGGGGATAATTGCGGCGATTGACGCAGGTGACGACATCCCACTTCACGTCCCGCTCCTGTGCCAGCAGGCGGATGGCGTTCATCGCACGGTCGTAGCTGTCGGGATGGCCGCGCAGCCAGTTGTGGTCGTCGGCAAAGCCGTCGAGGCTGACGGTGATGGCATGGAGCCCCGCAGCCAGAAGGCTCTGCAGGCGTTCGGCGGTGAGGTAGAGGCCATTCGTCACCATGCCCCAGGGATAGCCGCGGCGGTAGAGGGCGAGGCCCACCTGCTCCAGGTCGTCGCGCACCAGCGGTTCGCCGCCGGTGATGATGATGTTCACTTCGTGCGGATCGACATGAGGAGTCAAACTATCCACCACGCGCAGGAAGTCTTCGGCGGGCATGTCAGGGATTTCGGTCGTGCGCTTGCAGTCACTGCCGCAATGCTTGCAGTGGACGTTACACCGCTGCGTGCACTCCCAGAAGAGTTGCTTCAGTGGATGCAGGACCTTCTGGTTCTCGCGCATCCGGCGGAAGACCTCCAGCGCCAACCGTTTGCGCAGGGAAAGCCGTTCTACGGGCGTCTTCATGGCTCCTGCTTCTTCAGTTCGAAGTCCACTTCCTGACTGTCGCTGCCCTGATACCAGCCTTCACCGCCCTGCGGGTCCATCTTGATGGTGGCGGAGTCGGCCTTGAGCGCGCCCGAAGGGTCTTCGCATACCACGCGGAAGCGGTCTATCACCGTCATCTCATTCTGGTAGAGGTAATTGCCGTCCTTGTCGGTCTGCAAGGTGTCAAAAGCCTGCGGAGGGAATGTCTCGTCCGACTTCCATTGCATAGGTTTTACGATGATACGGGCGCCTTCGATAGCAGCCTTCGTGTCCCGATCCGTGACCTTGCCCTTGATTTCATACTTGGCATAGGGAGTGCCGTATTCATCGGGCGTTTCACCCAAAGAGTCGCAAGAGGTGTAGCCCAGCAGGGCCAGAGCACCAGACAGGAGGCCGTTGCAGGCCTTCAACAAACTGACTTTGTGTGTCGCTTTTTTCATGTTATTATTATTTTTAGGTTTACATCTTAATAAATGCACATAATGAGACTATTACTGCATTAGATTTCATCTTTTTTTAATACATATAACCACTTTCTTCAAGAAATCGCTCAAGGAAAAATGTTTGGCCGACTTCCTCAACTCAAAATTCACCACTTGACAATCGACGCCCACACATCTACCCGCACCGCCTTTCAGTTCCAATCTGACCGTTGCCGAGCTCGTTTGATATACACCTGAAGGATCCTCACACATGACCTGGATACTATCGAACGGCATATCTTCCTGCTGCAAGCTGTATACACCCTCCTTATCCGTATATAGCGGAGCATACCGCTGAGAAGGTTCTTCCCGTATGATGGGCCGCACCGAGACTTGAATGCCTTCCAAGGGCCTCTTCTTTTTCTTGTCCACCACCTTGCCCTTCACCTCAAATCTGACATAAGGGCAACCGTACTCCAAAGAAACCCTGCCTTGCGAGCCACTGGGATCATAACCCAACAGCGTCATTGCGCCGGACAGAAAGCCATTGCAGGCTTTCAGCCAATGAACCTCATGCGTCGCCTTTTTCATCTTCCTAATCCCTTTAGCAAAACCCGATTATAACATTCCGCAAGCCTATCCCCTGTTTTTTTCGATGCGAATGCGTGCATCCACCGCGATGACATGCTTGTCCGTGGCAAGCAGAGGGTTGATATCCATCTCCTTAATTTCCGTGGCGAAGCGCAGGAGGGTGGAGAGACGCACAATGATTTCGGCAAACTTATCCTCGTTGACGCCCTTCTGACCGCGCGTGCCCTTGATAATCTTGTAGGCACGGAGGGAACGGATCATGGAGTAGGCTTCTTCGTAGGACAGCGGGGCAAGACCGGACGATACGTCCTTCAGCACCTCGACGAAGATTCCGCCCAGACCGCAGAGTACCACGTGGCCGAATTTCTCCTCGTATTTGGCGCCGATGAACAGCTCCGTACCCTTCAGCATGGGTTGCACCATGACGGCAGTTACTTCGGGCAACTGCATCATGCGGTCGAATTCCAGTGCCAGATGCTGCTCGCTCTTGATGTTGAGCACCACGCCGCCGATGTCCGACTTATGGACGGGGCCTACGACCTTCGCCACCACGGGGAAGCCTGCGCGGCGGGCAAAGGACAACACTTCTTCCTTCTTCGAGGAAACGAACTCGTCCACCAGCGGGATGCCGGCCGAGCGGAGCAGGGCCTGTACCTGATGGGGCGGGATGTAGCCGTCGTCGGCGATGGAGTCGATGATACGGCGGATGCGCGGCACGTCGACGCCGAACAGCTCGATTTCGTTGGCCGCCGGACGGGGCACGTTCATGATGCGCGTCAGCATGGTGCCCAGCGTCACCTCGTCGGCAAAGTTCACGTGGCCCTTCTTCAGGAAGTCCGCCACCTCGGCACCGGCTGTGTTGATGGAGGGCAGGATGGGGAAAATGGGCTTGCGGCAGGTCTGCATCGCCTCGTGCAGCACGTCGTACATCTCGAACATTGTCACCAGCCCCGGCGTACCGAAGATGGCCATCACGGCGTCGATGTCCTCAAACTTGTTCTCGCAGTAGTCCAGGCAGAGTTTCAGATGCTCGGGCGTGCCCGTGGCGAGGATGTCGATGGGGTTACCCACGGAGGCGCCGGGATAAAGTTGTGCTTTCAGTTCGTCCGCCAAGGGGCCCGAGAGGCGCGGCACGTTCAGTCCGCCCTTGCTCAGGGCGTCGGTCAGCATCACGCCCGGCCCGCCCGCGTGGGTGATGATGGCGAAGTTCTTGCCGCGCAGCTCGGGCAGGGTGAAGATGCAGCCCACGGTGGTCAGCTCCTCGCGCGAGTGGCAGCGCACGATGCCCGCCTTGCGGAAGAGGGCCTCGACGGCGGAGTCGCTGCTGGCGATGGCGCCCGTGTGCGAGCTGGCCGCCCGGCTTCCGCTCTCGCTGCTGCCGCTCTTAATGGCGGCGATGCGGCAGCCTTTCTTGATGAGCGACGAGGCGTGGAACAGCAGGCGGTCAGGGTCGCCGATGCTCTCGATATAGAGCAGCTTGATATGTGAGTCGCGGTCAGGATCGAAGTTCTCGTCCATATACTGAAGCACGTCCTCCACGCCGATCTGCTTGGCGTTGCCCACCGACCAGACGGAGCAGAAGGGCAGGCCCTTGGTGACGGCGCTTTCGAGGATGAACACCGCCGTGGCGCCCGAACTGGAGATGAGGTCCACGCCCTGCGGATGGAGTTGCGGGATGGGTTGGCTGAAGACGCTGTGGTGCCACGCGTTCATGTAGCCGATGCAGTTGGGGCCGATGAGCGAGGCGCCGTAGCGGTTGACGGTCTCGAGGATGCGGTCCTCCAGCAGCGCCCCCTCGTGCGTTTCCTCGCCGAAGCCGGCGGAGAGGATGATGAAGGCGCGCACGTGCTTCTCGGCCGCCAGCGTCTCCACCGCGTCGGGGCACAGCGGGGCGGGGATGGCCAGGATGGCCAGGTCGGTATCGGGAATATCCTTCACGTCGGCATAGGCGCGGATGCCCTGCACTTCCTGTTCTTTGGGGTTGACGGCGCGCAGTTCGCCCGCGTAGCCGCCGCTGACGAGGTTTTTCAGGATGGCCCCTCCGGGCTTGTGGACATTGTTGGACGCACCGACCACGACGATGCTCGCGGGGTGCAGCAGTTGACTTGTTATCATAACCACATGTTTTTATTGGTTCCACCCGCAAAGTTAGTAATTAAACCGAAATAGCCAACCATCAGCGCTCTTTCTGCTTAACTTCAGTCCCGTCACAGCTTAACTTCTCTGCCTTCACGCTTTCACCGCTATCTTTCACGGGAAACTGCTCATAGACAGCAGTTTGTATACCTGTGAAAGCGTGAAGGCAGAAACAGACAAACTGCTTTCCTTTGTTTATCCCGGCTTCTCCAACGATCAACTTTAGCCCGCTAACTATCTACTTTGGTCCGCTAACTATCCACTTTAGCGCTCTAAAGTCCATAGTTAGCGAGTCCAAACTGCCCGGTTAGAGAGATTTTTTCCCCAACTGGGGAAAAAACGTCTGTTTTCTAGTGATGTCACGCTACGCTTCGTCAGGGTGTCGGCCTACGTTTCATAAAGGTGCCACGCTGCGCTTCGTAATGTAGTAACGAAACGGTTATAGAATAGTGACAAGCAAACCTTGTATTTATCCGTGAAATTGCATATATTTGGGGACTTAATAATTTGAGAACCATTAAAACGCGTATCCGACCGGAAGCGTATGAATAGTGAAATCTTTAATTCATTTCCTTTATGAGAAAGTCATTTGTAATCTATTTGGTATTGTGTACTTCCCTTTATGCGAAAGCGCAGTATGTATCTGTTGACACAACGAAGTTGGCTCAGGCCTATGCCGCATGGCAGCAGGAGAGCTCACCAGCCAACCAACGGGTCTTTTTCGATGCTTTCCCCAAAAATTGGATGGAGTTCATCGCGACCTATCAATACGGAGCACCTTTCTATGACAGGGCCAACAAGCATGTACACGCTTTGGGGGAAATGGCAAAGGCGATACCGACGGATGAATACTGCGAACGTCTGGTAAACCTTTGCATCGGCGGCGAGTTGGATGCGGATGCCCCCAACTATCTCAGAGAGTTGGTCGGCGAGGCATTGTCTGCCGACAGCGAAAGCCGGAAGGGGATTTTCACCTGTTTATCCCGACTGCGTATCGGGCATCGTTTTCAGTTCTGGTTCTTTTACTGGTCGAACATCGTCCGTTCACGGACATTGGAAGCGGAGTTCGCCGATCTGTATGCGTATGCGAAGGAGGCGTATCCCGCAGAAGCCGTTATCATGGCCGATGCGTATAAGTATGCGTATAACGGCGTGAACTTTATTTCAACTGGTTATCGGAAGTAGCGGAAAATCGCTTTCCCAACGTTTGCAAAAAGCGAACATTTTCTTTGACAGCCCCAGGAAGTATCTCGAAGAACAGCCGTATTTTGCAGAAAAAGCTTATTTTTGCAGCATGATAAATAAATATAACTGTGAAAAAAGTCAGACTACTGTTTCCCATATTGTTACTGATGTGCATTTGCGCCTGCACCAACAAGCCCTATCCGCAAAGTCTTCGGGTTGCCGACTCGTTAATCCACAATAATCCAGACAGTGCGGTCATCTTGCTGGAAGAACTTAAAAGAAGTATGGCGTTTGAACCCCAAGCCACACAAATGTACTACCAGCTACTGACAATCAAGGCCAAGGACAAAGCATACATTACACATACCTCTGACAGCCTTATCAAGACTGTTGTGAAATATTACGAAGAGAGAAAAGACCGGGAGCGATTGCCGGAAACATACTACTATGCAGGGCGGGTATATCGAGATTTGGGGGATGCGCCGCAGGCACTGGAATATTTACAGAAGGCTATAGAATCGACAAAGGATTGCACAGACTATAGGCTGATCAGTCGGATATATAGCCAAACGGGAACGCTATATTTATATCAGGATACTTATGACCAAGCTTTAGAAGTTTTCAGGAAAGCCTATCAGTATTGCCTCTCAGACAAAGACAGTATAGGCATGGTTTATAGTTTAAGAGATATAGGACGAACATTCACTACGCTTAATTGTGCAGACAGTGCTCTCTATTATTATAAAGGAGCTTTAAACTATGCCGAACAAATCCATAACAACCATTTGGTGGGAGTCGTTCAAGCTGAACTATCAGGACTTTATATACAATTAGAGATGTATCCGGAAGCTTTTACAGCCATTCAATGCTCCAACAAATATATAAAAGGACACAATATAGCTCCCTTCTATGCCATTTTAGCTGATTATTACTATTATACCAACCAGTTAGACTCCGCCACTTTTTATTATACACAAACTGCCAGTTTCGATGATCTTTACCAAAAACAAGGCAGCTACAAAGGGTTAGGGAATATCGCTCGCAAAAAAGGTCAATATAAAGAAGCCATGGAGTATTTTGATAAATATCTCATATGCACTGATTCCATTAAAGATATTACCAATACAGAAACGATTCGTAAGATGCAGTCTCTGTACAATTATCAACTAAAAGAGAAAGAAAACAGCAGATTACAACATCAAGCAGCCAACTACAAGCTGTGGAATATTCTTCTTGTTTTCTCACTCCTATCTCTTGTTTTCCTCTTCATTGCTTATCACCAATTCCGTAAAAAGAAAGAGCAACAACGACTTGTCAAACAAGAAAGGATTAAACAAATACAAAAAGATAGATATGCGCAAAGCAACACGTATCTGGAAAAAAACAAAGAACAAATCAAGGTACTGGAACTTTCCCTGCACAAAGCAGAAATAGAGAAAGACCAGTTACGGCAAGACTTGCTAAAAGCTCAAAAATCCTTAATAGAAAAAACCAATGAACAAATAACAGCTACCCAAAGAGTGCAGAAACAATCGGAATTAGCCTTAAAACACTCCGACATTTACAAAAAGTTTCATTTTGCGGTTCAGGGAAGCGATGAAAAGATTGGCAATGACGACTGGAAGGAATTAATGTGTGCCGTTGACGAGGCATACAATCAGTTTACCACGCGTCTCCTCGAACTTTACCCGATGAAAACAATAGAGATACAAGTTTGCGTCTTAATCAAAATAGGTTTGTCTCCAGCCCAAATCGCATTTATCACCATACGCAGCAGGCAAGCCATCAGTTCTATCCGCAAAAGACTGTATAGCAAAGTGATGGGGAAAGATGGCACACCGGAACAGTGGGATAACTTTATAAACACATTTTAAGAAAGCGTACTTTTTGCGTACACCCAAAAAGTACGATAACCAAAAGCGTACAATTTGCATATTGCATTTCATCCATAAACAAAGGCCACCCTCTTACATTTGCGGCAAATCAATCATTCATGATATCATGAAAAACTATTTGTCGCATTTGTAACAGACCGATATGCAAGAACGCCAACACAACAGAGAGCTATACTTCAAGGAGCTTGCCTTGACGAGCCGGGAATATTACCTGCCTTACATTGCCCGCTTCAAACGGCTGGAAAGGGGAATGAACGTATTGGAAGTGGGATGCGGCGAGGGCGGCAACCTGCTGCCCTTTGCCGAAACAGGATGCAACGTCACCGGAGTGGACCTGTCCGAAAACAGGATAAAAGATGCCATCCGCTTCTTTGCCGGGCAACAAGCACAAGGTACGTTCATTGCTTCGGACATCTTCCTGCTGAAAGGACTGGAACATTCGTTCGACCTGATTCTTTGCCACGACGTCATCGAACATATCGAACGGAAAGCAGCTTTCCTGTCCGACCTGAAGCACTATCTCAAGCCCGGCGGCATTGTCTTCATGTCATTTCCGGCTTGGCAGATGCCCTTCGGCGGACATCAGCAGATATGCAGGAACAAAGTAATATCCCACCTGCCCTTCATCCATCTGCTGCCTTCCCCAGTCTACAAGGGCATCCTGAAAGCGGGAGGCGAAACCCAGGCACGCATCGAGGAACTGCTTTCCATCAAACAAACACGGACACCGATAGAGCTGTTCGAGAAGCTGGCGAAGCAGGAGTTTACCTTCGCAGACAGGCAGCTCTACTTCATAAATCCCCATTACGAAGTGAAATTCGGGCTAAAGCCCCGCAGGCTGCCGGCACCCATTGCCTGCATTCCCTACGTGAGGAATTTCTTCACAACTTCCTGCTTCTATCTGTTGAAATGAACTGGGCTTTCTACATAAAAAAAGGTTGTGTCGGAGTTCCGGCACAACCTTTTGCCTAAAGCGTACACTTGTCAGTCGTCATTCCGGTCTTGACTCTGCGACACGTAGTCGAATTGGGCATTGAAACGCATGTCCCAGTCGATGCCGCCAGCATCCGTCACTTCCACGACATAACCGCCCAGCTCCCTCTCGACACCATTGATATACGCCTCGGGGTGTAGTTCTTCCACTTTCGTTATTACGTTTGCCGGCAGGATGCCCGTCGGCAGCGGACTGAAATAACACTCGATGTTCGTCCATTCGCCGTCTTCATCAAATTCCATGTCTGTACCGTCAGACAGCTTCACCTGATATTCCTTGCGTCCGTCCTCCTTCTCCTGAACGATGGAAAGGATGTCGGCACCAGGGAAATAGTTCTCAATAAAAGAACGAGCTTCACTGGGCAGGTCGCCGAAATCGATTTTCTTTTCATCGTCGCAACTTGACAACATCCATACTCCCAGCAAAATGGGGAGAAACGCTAATAACTTTCTTACATTCATAATCATTCTCTTTTTTAAATTCAAATATTCTCTTTTATACTTCTCTGACTTACAATATGCGAAAGAACTCTGAATGCACCATCCTTCGTCTTTCGAATTGTTTTACACCACAAAGATAGAGGGGTAAATCTGGAAAGAATTGGGAAAATGATGGAAAAAACGTATCTTTGCCGCATATTATTCAGTCACATAAAGAGAAACAACAATATGGAGAAAAAGTTTAAACGTACTACCGTGACATCGGCTCTGCCCTATGCCAACGGCCCTGTCCACATCGGTCACCTGGCCGGCGTCTACGTCCCCGCCGACATCTACGTGCGCTACCTGCGCCTCAAGAAGGAGGACGTCATCTTCATCGGCGGAAGCGACGAGCACGGTGTGCCCATCACCATCCGTGCCAAGAAGGAAGGCTGTACACCCCAAGACGTGGTAGACCGCTACCATACGCTGATCCGCGACTCGTTCAAGGAGTTCGGCATCTCGTTCGACGTCTATGGACGTACTTCTTCGGAAATACACCACCAGACGGCTTCCGACTTCTTCCGCAAGCTCTACGATAAAGGCGAATTCATCGAAAAGACCTCCATGCAATACTACGACGAGGAAGCTAAAACTTTCCTGGCCGACCGCTACATCACCGGCGAATGCCCCCGCTGCCACGCCGAAGGTGCCTATGGCGACCAGTGCGAGAAGTGCGGCTCCACGCTGAGCCCCACGGAGCTCATCAACCCCAAGAGCGCCATCAGCGGCAGCAAGCCTGTCATGAAGGAAACCAAACACTGGTACCTCCCGCTGGACAAGCACGAAGGCTGGCTGCGCCAGTGGATTCTGGAAGACCACAAGGAATGGCGTCCCAATGTCTACGGCCAGTGTAAGTCGTGGCTCGACATGGGATTGCAGCCGCGCGCCGTGAGCCGCGACCTGGACTGGGGTATCCCTGTGCCCGTAGAAGGTGCCGAGGGCAAGGTGCTCTACGTGTGGTTCGATGCTCCCATCGGCTACATCAGCAACACCAAGGAGCTGCTGCCCGACTCATGGGAGAAGTGGTGGAAAGACCCCGAAACACGCCTCGTTCACTTCATCGGCAAGGACAACATCGTGTTCCACTGCATCGTCTTCCCCGCCATGCTGAAGGCCGAAGGCTCGTACATCCTGCCGGACAATGTGCCCTCCAACGAGTTCCTGAACCTGGAAGGCGACAAGATATCGACTTCGCGCAACTGGGCCGTGTGGTTGCACGAATACCTGCAGGACTTCCCCGGCAAGCAGGACGTGCTGCGCTACGTGCTCACCGCCAACGCACCCGAGACGAAGGACAATGACTTTACGTGGAAGGATTTCCAGGCACGCAACAACAACGAGCTGGTGGCTGTCTATGGTAACTTCGTGAACCGTGCCCTGCAGCTCACCAAGAAATACTTCGACGGCGTGGTGCCCGCCTGTGGCGAACTGACCGACTACGACCGCGAGACACTGAAGGAGTTCGCCGACGTGAAGAGCGAAGTGGAGAAGCTGCTCGACGTATTCAAGTTCCGCGACGCACAGAAGGAAGCCATGAACCTGGCCCGCATCGGCAACAAGTACCTGGCCGACACCGAGCCGTGGAAGCTGGCCAAGACCGACATGGGCCGCGTGCAGACCATCCTGCACATCGCCCTGCAGCTGACGGCCAACCTGGCCATCGCCTTCGAGCCATTCCTGCCCTTCAGCAGCGAGCGCCTGCGCCACATGCTCTGCATGGAAAGCTTCGACTGGGCAAACCTGGGCCGCACCGACCTGCTGGCTGCCGGACACAAGCTGGGCACGCCCGAGCTGCTGTTCGAGAAGATTGACGACGAAGCCATCCAGGCACAGGTGGACAAGCTGCTCGCTACGAAAAAAGCCAACGAGGCAGCCAACTACAAGGCCAACCCTATCAAGCCGACCATCTCGTTCGAAGAGTTCGAGAAGCTCGATATTCGCGTAGGTACCGTACTTGAATGCTCGGCCGTGCCCAAGATGAAGAAGTTGCTTCAGTTCAAGATTGCTGACGGTCTGGAAAACCGCACCATCGTCAGCGGCATCGCCCAGCACTACAAACCCGAAGAACTGGTGGGCAAACAGGTATTGTTCATCGCCAACTTGGCTCCGCGTCAGTTCAAGAACGGCCTCGTCAGCGAAGGTATGATTCTCTCTGCTGAGAACTACGACGGTTCGCTGGCCGTAACCTCCGTGCTGCGCGAGGTGAAGCCGGGTAGCGAAGTGAAGTAATCATGTCTCAACCGTCACTGAAAGAAAAAACCGCTAAAGGCTTGCTATGGGGCGGGATTGGCAACGGCGCACTGCAGTTGCTCAATCTCGCCTTTGGCATTTTTCTGTCCCGGCTGCTGACGCCTGCCGACTACGGCATGGTGGGCGCGCTGACCATCTTTTCTGCCCTGGCGGGTATCTTCGCCGAGAGCGGGTTCATCCTGGCCATCGTCAACAAGAAGGAGGTGCGCCACGACGACTACAATGCCGTGTTCTGGTTCAACATCACCGTGGGTGGGACACTCTACCTGTTGTTGTTTGCCTGCGCGCCGCTCATTGCCCGCTTCTACCACACGCCCGAACTGGCGCCCCTGGCCCGCTTCCTGTTCCTCAGCTTCCTGGTGGGCAGCACAACGGCAGCACCGCTAGCCTACTACTTCCGCAATCTGATGGTGAAGGAGCGCAGCCAGATACAGATTACCGCCATCATCGTGTCGGGTATCGTGGGCGTCACGTGTGCCTACCGAGGCTGGGGCAGTTGGGGTATCGCCGTACAGACAGTTGTATACTCGGGCATGAACGCGCTGCTCATCTGGCTGCGCTCGCCCTGGAGGCCGACATTCTCGTTTAATAGGAAAGCACTACTTGACATGCTGCCCTTCAGCAGCAAGCTGCTGTTCACGTCCATCTTCACACACGTCAACAACAATATCTTCTCCGTACTGCTGGGACGCTTCTACACGTTGCAGCAGGTGGGCTACTACACGCAGGGCAGCAAGTGGACGACGATGGGCTACTCCACCGTGTCGGGGATGGTCAACAGCGTCGGTCAGCCCGTCTTCCGCGAAGCCTCGGACGACCCGGCACGCCTGCAGCACATCTTCCACAAGATGTTGCGTTTCACGGTATTTGTCAGCCTGCCCGCCATGTTCGGCCTGGGGCTCGTGGCGGAGGAGCTGATCGTCATCGCCATCACAGACAAGTGGCTGCCCTGCGCACCGGTGATGCAGATTCTCTGCGTCTGGGGCGCTTTCATGCCCGTGTCCACGCTCTACTCCAACCTGCTCAACAGCTTGGGACGGCCGAACATCTACATGTGGAACACCATCTGCCTAGGCGCCTTCCAGCTGCTCTGCGTCTGGGCGAGCTATCCCTACGGGCTGCACACGATGCTCGTCGCCTTCACCACGGCCAACCTCCTGTGGCTGGGCGTGTGGCAACACTTCGCCCGCAAGCACGCCGACATCCGCCTGCGGGATGTGCTGAAGGACATCGCGCCCTACCTGCTGGTGACGCTCGCCGTGATGACTGTCACGTGGACGGCCACCCGGGGCATCGGCAACCTGTACCTGCGGCTCCTGGCCAAAATCGCGATGGCCGCCGCGCTGTACGTGCTGCTCATGTGGCGCCTCCGCTCGAAGATATTCTACGAAAGCATCCAGTATCTATTCAAAAAGAAGAAAATCGTATGAAAGACTGCCCCAAAGTCAGCGTCCTGATGCTGACGTACAATCAGGAAGACTACATCGACGAAGCCATACGCAGCGTCATGCTGCAACAGACGGACTTCGACTTCGAACTGGTCATCGGCAACGACGCCAGCACCGACCGAACGGCCGAACGGTGCCAGGCGTGGAAACTGCGCTACCCGGAACGCATCATGCTCGTGGACCGCGAGCAGAACCTGGGCCTCATCGGCAACTTCATGGCCACCTACGACCTGTGCCGCGGCACCTACATCGCCATCTGCGAGGGCGACGACTTCTGGACGGACAAAACGAAACTGCAACGCCAGGCCGACTTCCTGGACGCGCATCCCGACTTCTCGACCTGCTTCCACCGCGTCGTCAACTACTACGCCGACAACGGCACCAAGAGCCTGAGCAACGGACACCAGCAGACGGACACGGACATCTGCGACCTGGCCCGGAGCAACTACATCTCGAACGTCTCCGCCCTGTTCCGCCGCGGCCTCTTCGGCCGCCTGCCCGACTGGTTCCCCCAAGTGAGCACCTACGACTACGCCATCCACATGCTCAACGCCGCCCACGGACGCATCCACTACATGAAGCGCCCGATGGCCGTCTACCGCCAGCACAGCCGCGCCATCTGGAGCCGGACCGACGCCTACGCCAAGCTGGATATCGGCCTGAAGGTGCGCGAACTGCTCATCGAACACTTCCGCGAGACGCGCCCCGACGTCAGCGAGCTGCTGCGCGACGCCCACACCCGCTTCAGCCTGAACGAGCTCTACCACTGCCGCCAGGAGGGAAGGACCGACGAGGCCGAAAGGCTGGAACGGCGCCTACTCGCCCTGCGCCCCGAGTGGGACCACGCCGAAGTGGAACGACGCCTCCTCGCCCTGCGGCCCGACAGCCGGACGCTGTGGAAGCGCCGCGCCTTCGGCCTGCTGAAGAAAGCCCGCGCCGTCTGCTCCTATTTCGTCCCCCTGCCCCGCATCCGCTGAACGGCGAAACGCGATTTCCGACCGGAAAACGCATTTCTGAAAACAAAAAGCCCGATTTCCACACGGAAATCGCATTTTCTAAAACGAAAAAACGCAATTCCCGACCGGGAAATGCACTTTCCGAAAAAAAAAGCCCGTTTCCCGACCGGGAAAACCATTTTCTGAAACAAAAAAATGCATTTCCCAGCCGGGAAACGCATTTCCGAAAACAAAAACCACCCTTTCCGCTACAGGAACGAGGCGACCGTCTGCTCCAGCACGCCGTTGTCGGCCAGCAATTTCTCCACAAACTCGCGGAAAGCGCCCTCCCCGCCGCGGACACGCGTGACATAGTGCACCTCGCGCTTCACATAGTCCGGTGTATTGGCGGGCGACGCGCTGAAGCCCACCTTGCGGAGCAGGGGCAGGTCGTTGAGGTCGTCGCCGATGAAGGCCGCCTCATCGAGACCTATACCCAGCTCTCGGCACAGCGCCTCGGCCTGCGCCACCTTGTCCTTCACGCCCAGGTAGCAGTGCGCAATCCCCAGTTTCTCGGCTCGCCGCCGGACAATCTGCGTGTCCTCGCCCGTCAGGATGGCCACGGGGATGCCCAGCCTGCGCAGGAAGCTGACACCCCAGCCGTCTTTCACGCTGAAGCGCTTCATCGCGTCGCCCTCGGCCGTGTAATACATGCCGCCGTCCGTCCAGACGCCGTCGATGTCAGTCATCACTAATTTCGGTAACATAATCTCCTGATTCTATTTCTTAATTTACAATCCCTTTCTCTCCCCCAGCCTTCCCCGGCGTCCGTCCAGCCATCCCAGCCACAAAGCCCTCAGCTTGGCCCACTTCCGGTCTTCGTACAACACGACAAAGACCACACGCTTGTACAGATGATACCGCAAATGCGCCTTCAGGTTGATAGCCTCGGGATAAAGCCCGTGGAGCACGATGCCGTTGCGCACATTATAATAAGTCCGCGCAGGGGGATATTCATTGGGGAAAACCTCCTTGCCCAACAGCCGGCGCCGGCGCTTCTGATATCCCAAGTCGTGCTGAAGCAAAATGTTCCTGAAACACAACGTCGGAACCTGATGCCGCGCCGCCCGCCAGCAAAACTCGCAGTCGATGCCCCACACAAACAGGTCGGACATGAATCCGCCCAGCTCCTCGAAAAGGGAAAGCGGATAAAGGCTCCCTGAAGTCATGGCCGAAGGGACCTCCGCGACCGCATCCTCCACCGGATACAACGGAGCCTGCTGCGACTTGATAAAGTAATTTGTCGAAAAGATGGCACGGGCATCCGCCCCCCAATTGCGGACAGCCTCCAGATAGCGCCCGAAGTCATCGGACGCAAAACGGCTGTCCTGGTCGAAAGTGATCAGATGGGTAAAGCCATGCTGCCGAGCATAATCGACAGCCGCATTCAAGGCCGCCCCTATGCCCACATTCTCGCCCTTGCCCATATAGACGGACTTCTCAAGGGCCTGGAGCGCCCCCAGCCGCTCACGGTCGATGCAATCGCGGGGCGTGTTGTCCCACAACAGCAGACAATCCACCCCCGGCAAATAAGTCCTGATATTAGCCAATACGTCCCCATCCGGATGGTAGAGAACAACGACAGCCAGTAGTTTCATGAGGAATTCAATTAAGTCGGCCTATACAGTCAGCCGGTCATTCAATGTCTTTCGGATACACAATCTCGTTGCGGGGGATGAAGTTCTTCACCCGGCGGCCCGTCACCCGGTCGCGCTCGACCCACTTAAAGCCATCGCCGGGGCTGAGCAGATGCAGGTCAGCCTCGGTGATGACATCACCCGGATGCAGGTCGCGGCGCGTGGCAATGGAGCGCTCCAACTTCACCTTGGCAGCTGAGACAGCAGGATCAATGTAGAGTTCCTCGCGGCCCATCCAGCGCTCAGCGATGCGAATGTCACGGATCATGCGGTTCACACCGTCCGGTCCCAGCGAGCCTTGCTGGTCGGTGCCCTTCATGCGGCGGTCGATGGTAATGTGCTTCTCGATGATTTCCGCCCCCATACCGACAGCCACCACGGGCGCAGCGATGCCGATGGTGTGGTCGGAGAAACCGATGGTGTATTGGCCATAGTGTTTCTTCAAATAAGTGATGGTACGCAGGTTCAGATTATCCGGCGCGGTGGGATATTGCGACACACAATGCAGGATGGCTATGTTGTCGTGGTAATGCGTGATGACCTCCAGCGCATCGTCCAACTCCTTGCAGCCCGCCATGCCAGTGGACAGGATGATGGGAATCTTCGTCTCCGCCATCGCCTCCAGCAAAGGCAAGTTCGTCAGGTCGCGGCTGGCCACCTTCAGGCGGTCCGGCGTGAAGAGCTTCAGCAGCGACAGACAACCCACCGAGCAGAGCGTCTCCACGAAATCCAATCCCAAAGCCTTCGCATGCTTGTAGACCTCGAAATGTTCCTCGTCAGTCAGCTCCAAAAAGGCGCGGTGCTCGCCGTAGGTTCGGCCGAAAGAATGAGGCGAGTCGTAGGGGCGGTTCATCTGCGAATCAGTCAGTTCTTCGTTCAGGTCGCGCTTGGTCATCTTCACGGCGTCCATCGGACGCAGGTCGATGCCAAAGACCTCCTCGCGCACGGGGCGCGACACCAAGTCGACAATCAGCTTAGCTATGTCGACAGAGCCGTTGTGGTTCTGTCCGATTTCTCCAATAATATAAGTACTCATTGTTTCATTATTTTTCGTTACGGGCTATATTCTCCAGCATCTTCTCGCGATATTCGGGATGCGCCTCCACCAGTCGGAGCAGTGCATGCAGGCTATGGTCTGTCTGCTCGAACCACTCGGCATAAAGACGCTGAAGCAACAGGAAATCGTCCATTGTATCCAGCGTGAAACGCAAGTCGAATCGTCCTTCCAATTCTTCGGGCAGAGGCAGCAATCTGACGTGGAAGTCGGCGGGATGGGTATAAAGATAGATCGTGACGTGTTCGATATAGAGTTTTTCCTGCGTAAACGAAGCAGCACGACGCAACGCTTCTGTCGTGGTGAGCTCAGCAAACAACCCCAAGTGAGACTTGATGGTAGGCCGCCCATCGGCAAAGCCATAAGCAATGTAATCGGCAGGTTCTTCATCGAAAGCGTCAAAGAACGTCTGGAAAGTATCGGGACGCAGGAAAGGATTGTCCGAGCAGACTCGAATGAAGCGGTCGAGTCCGAACGCCTCGGCGGCACGGATGAAGCGATCGAGCACGTTATCCTCATCGCCGCGGAAGCAGTCAATGCCCGCCTCGCGGGCCACCTGCTCCAGCACGTCGTCCTGCGGGCGGACGGTCGTGGCCAGTATCACCTGCTTGTCAGGACAGGCCCGTCGGATGTTTTCAATAAGAATGTCAATAATGCGCTGCTCGCCATAGAAAGGGAGCAATATCTTGTTGTTCAGCCGGGTAGAACCGGTACGTGCCTGGATAATAATTCCGTCTTTCATATCTTCATTCGTTTGAAGGCGTCAATATAACTGCCTGGGGTAACGTTAATGATTTCCTTGCCCAAACTACGCGAATAGGCCTCGAGCACAAAGTAGGACTTGAAAGCCACATACATGTGGTAAAGGATGGTATAGAGCCGTGCGCTATGCAGGTTTTCTTGAGTCACGGTAGCCGCCTGAGACTTATTCTGGTCGTAGAAATGCTTTTGATGCATCAGTACCACGTTGTCGTCCGTCACGTGAATTTCGGGCAGCCACGAGTGGTCGGCTCCCGCCAGATAGATGCGCCGGAAAGGCAAGCGGAGGGCGATGGCGATAGACGGTATCAACACATTGTGCGGACGAGGTACGCCCCATCCCTTACGGAATACCCAGTTACAGAAAGACTGGAAGCCCTCGATGGGCGTGGTATTGTAAATGCAGAGTTTAATGTGGGGATTGCCGGCTAGAAGCGGTTGCCATTCCTTATTTTTCAACGCCCGCGAAGGAACGAAGAAGTACATGTCCCACGTTGTCTTCTCGGCCAGAGTACCAAAGAGCTGCTCACGCTTCTCGGGCACAATCCAGAAAAGCGGATCGGCAATCAAATAGAGCTGGGGACGCAATTGCTCGAACATAGGCGAAGTGACACAAAAGTTGACTGCCAACAGCGTTTTCCCTCGCATAAACTCAGCCGACTCTTCTACGGTTTTCTTCAATGAAGGGCCGTTGGCCAGTATCAACAATTCGTCCGCCCCTCCAAAATCTGATGGAAGCGGTGTGCTCCGCCTCGATTGCAACACGATTTTCACCAGGCTCAGAAAGCACTGCCAAAGCGACTCCAACCATTTCAATCCTTTTTCACCCATATTACATCATGTTAGAATAAGTGGTGCAAAGATACAGAGTTTGCCATTTACAGGCTAAAAAAACGAGGACTTTTATACTCGAAATCACCATAAAAGCACTACTTTTGCCACAACAATTCGGAAAAGTCACATGAGAGTCCTGCTAATCAATACATCCGAGCGTATCGGTGGAGCAGCCGTAGCTGCCAGCCGCTTGATGGAAGCCCTGAAGAACAATGGCATCAAGGCCAAACTGCTCGTGCGCGACAAGCAGACGGAACAGATTACGGTCGTTGCCCTGCGCCGTAGCTGGAAACTGGTATGGAAGTTTGTGTGGGAGCGTATCGTCATCTGGAAAGCCAATCGCTTCAAAAAGAACAACCTTTTTGCCGTGGACATCGCAAACGCAGGCACTGACATCACCTCCCTGCCCGAATTCCAACAGGCCGACGTCATCCACCTTCATTGGATCAACCAAGGCATGCTCTCGCTGAAGAACCTCGAAAAGATACTGGCCTCAGGCAAACCTGTCGTCTGGACGATGCACGACATGTGGCCCTGTACAGGCATCTGCCACCACGCGCGTGAATGCGAAGGCTATCGGCAGGAATGTGGTTCATGCCCCTTCCTTTATGGAAACGGGCATCGGCATGACCTCTCCTATCGCGTCTTCCGTCGGAAACAACGGCTCTACCACGACTACCCACTGACCTTCGTCACATGTAGCCATTGGCTGGAGGAAAAAGCCCGCCAGAGCGCACTGACCACAGGGTACAAGATCGTCTGCATCCCCAATCCGCTGAACATCAACCTGTTCAAGCCGCATAACAAGGTGACTGCCCGCGAACGCTTGAAACTTCCTTCGAATAAGAAGCTCATCCTCTTCGGTTCTGTCAAAATCACAGACAAACGCAAAGGCATCGATTATCTGATCGGATCGTGCAACATATTGGCAAACAAGCATGCCGAACTGAAAGACCAACTGGCCGTCGTCGCTTTCGGCAAACAATCCGAACAATTGGCCGACTTGCTCCCTTTCAAGGTCTACCCGCTGGACTTCGTACAAGACGAACACCAACTGGTAGATATCTATAACGCCGTCGACCTCTTCGTCACCCCTTCACTAGAGGAAAACCTGCCCAACACCATTATGGAAGCGATGGCCTGTGGTACGCCTTGCGTAGGTTTCAACGTGGGTGGCATCCCCGAAATGATAGACCACCTGCACAACGGCTATGTAGCCCAATACAAATCGTCCGACGACTTCGCCAACGGTATCTATTGGGCCCTGACCGACCCCGACTACCCCAGCCTCTGCGAACAGGCCTGCCGCAAGGCAGTCAGCCACTATTCAGAAAGCAGCGTGGCCAAACGATACATCGATCTCTACAACAAAGTGACTGGAAGAAATGCATAATCACCCTACCCCGAAATTCAGCGTCATCACCGTCTGCTACAACGCCGAGGCAACCATCGAGGACACCATCCAGAGCGTCATCTCGCAGACCTACCACCACGTGGAGTACATCATCGTGGACGGCGCTTCGAAAGATCGCACGATGGACATCGTAAACCGCTATCGCGAACACATCGCCATCATCGTCAGCGAACGTGACAAAGGTCTTTATGACGCCATGAACAAGGGAATCGGCCTGGCCACGGGCGACTACCTGTGCTTTCTCAACGCAGGCGACAGCTTTCACGAAGACGACACCCTGCAACAGATGGTGCACTCTATCCACACACCCCAACTGCCCGATGTGCTCTATGGCGAAACGGAGCTGGTAGATCATGAAGGCCACTTCCTGCGTATGCGCCGCCTCTCGGCCCCCGAAGTACTGACATGGAAAAGTTTCCGCCAAGGGATGCTCGTCTGCCACCAGGCTTTTTTCCCCCGACGCAACCTCGTGATGCCTTATGACCTGCGCTATCGCTTCTCGGCCGACTTCGACTGGTGCATTAAGATTATGAAGAAGTCGAAGGTTCTCCACAACACCCACCTTACCCTCATCGACTACCTCGCTGAAGGTATGACGACGCGCAACCACAAGGCTTCTCTCAAAGAGCGTTTCAGCATCATGACCCGCCACTACGGCTGGACGAGCACCCTGGCCTTCCACCTGTGGTTCGTTCTTCGCCTCTTATTAAAGAAATAAAAAGAGAACCAGCAATCCGTTCGTAAAAAGCAGGCAATGTTCCCTTTCAAGGAAAGCACTGTTTTACACGAAGAAAAGCATTGCTTTCTTTCAAGGAAAACAATGCTTTTCCAGCAGCCAATGTCTGATACGAAAAAGGACCCTTTTTCCTAAGCTTATAAAGAAGAGGCGCAACCCAACAGCGCACGTAACACCTTTACTCCCTCAGAAGCTCCCTTCTGGATAACGTGTATTGGGCGCGCACTATGTGTATCCACAGGCTTGGGGTCTATAAGATAGACTTCGGCACGGGCAGGCACGTAGTGAAGCAACCCCGCAGCAGGATAAACGTTCATCGACGTACCGATGATAACAAAAATGTCTGCCTGCTCCACATAGCCGATAGCTGTCTCAATCTCGGGCACGGCTTCGCCAAACCACACAATGAAGGGACGCAAGGGACTGCCATCACCCGCACGGTCAGTAGCGCGGGTTTCATATTCCGCAGGCTTCAATTCCTTGATGTAGCGCGGATTGTAGGGATCGCGACTGGAGCACATTTTGGTCAGCTCGCCATGCAGGTGGATGACCTTCGTACTGCCTGCCCGCTCGTGCAGGTTGTCAATATTTTGCGTGACAACCGTCACATTGAAATCTTTTTCCAGTTGTGCTACACCGATATGCCCCTCATTGGGTTTCACGTCAAGCAGTTGTTTGCGCCGCTCGTTATAAAAGTTGATGACCAGTTCAGGATCGCGCGCATAACCTTCGGGCGTAGCCACCTGCTCCACAGGATAGCGATCCCACAAGCCACCTGCGTCGCGGAAAGTACTGATGCCGCTTTCGGCGCTCATACCCGCGCCCGACAATACTACCAGATTTTTCATAACCAACTCCTTTCTTTAAGCATTTGTACACCAAAGATAGAAAAAGAATATCCAAGTTATCACATAAATAAGAAATTTTAAATACTGCAAACTGTTAACATTCAAATAAAACCCGTACTTTTGCGACTCATATAAAAAGAACTATGGACAAATTCAGTTATGCAATCGGCCTGGGTATAGGTCAGAATCTTTTAAGCATGGGTGCCAAGGGCATCTCAGTAGATGATTTCGCACGCGCCATCAGCGACGTGCTGAACGGAAATCCAACAGAAATCACACATACCGAGGCACGTGAAATCGTAAACAAATACTTCGAAGAAATGGAAGCCCGCATCAATGCCGAAAACATCGAAAAGGGCAAGAAATTCCTGGAAGAAAACAAGCAGCGTCCAGGCGTGGTAACCCTGCCCAGCGGCCTGCAATACGAAGTGATCAAGGAAGGCAACGTAGGCCACTATGCCAAGATAGACGACCAGGTGCAATGCCACTACGAAGGAACCCTTGTTGACGGTACCCTCTTCGACAGCTCCATCAAGCGCGGCCAGCCTGCCACATTCGGTGTCAACCAGGTAATCCCCGGCTGGGTGGAAGCCCTCCAACTGATGCCCGAAGGTGCCAAATGGAAACTCTACATTCCTAGCGAATTAGGCTATGGCGCACACGGCGCTGGCGAAATGATTCCACCCCACAGCACACTGATCTTCGAAGTGGAACTCTTGAAAATTTTATCTGACAAAAAATAAATTAAGTAAGAGAAAAACATGAAAAAAGTAACATTTATGATGACGCTGGCTGCCGCAGCAGCCTTGACGTCTTGTACGGCTCAGGCTCCTAAAGCCAATCTGTCAACAGACATCGACTCACTTTCTTATGCTATCGGTATGGCCCGTACTGAAGGTCTGGATCAGTTCCTGATGCAACAGGGTATCGACAGCACCCAGATGGCTGAATTCATCAAAGGCTTCAACGAAGGTGCCGCTAAAATCGACAAGAAAGATGTAGCCTATATGACAGGTCTGCAGGTAGGCCAGATGGTCAGCAAGCAGTGGGTAGAAGGCTTCAACCAACAGATCTTTGGCAACGACTCTACACAGAGCCTCAGCCGCGAGAACCTGCTCGCAGGTTTCATTGCCGGCGTAGTAGGCAAAGGCCAGATGGACAAAATGTTTGCACAAGGCTATATGCAAAGCCAGATGGAAGTGGTAAGAGAAAAAGCACTGAAAAAACAATATGCTGACGTCATCGCTGAAGGAGAGAAATTCCTGGCAGAGAACAAGGCTAAAGAAGGCGTGGTAACGACGGAAAGCGGCCTGCAGTACAAGATCCTGACCAAAGGTACAGGTGAAATTCCTGCCGACACCAGCTATGTACAAGTAAACTACAAAGGTACACTGATCGACGGTACCGAGTTCGACAGCTCCTACAAGCGTAAAGACAAAGACGGCAAGTCACAGCCCGCTACCTTCCGTGCCAACCAGGTAATCAAAGGCTGGACCGAAGCATTGACCATGATGCCTGTAGGCTCCAAGTGGGAACTCTATATCCCCTACGACCTGGCATATGGCTCAAGAGCTACTGGTGCAGACATCAAACCGTTCTCTACTCTGATCTTCGAAGTTGAATTGGTAGGTATCGGCAAAAAGAAATAAAGATTCGAAGACATTCGTGTCAAAATGACAAATGAAGCGGATGGAACAAATGCTGCAAAACAGCGGTTCCATCCGTTTCTTTTTTTACTTTTCCCTATTTTTTCCATCCCTTCTATAGATAAAATTAAAATAAAGTCCTATATTTGTTTACTATTTGATAACAACAAGTAATTTACAAACGTATATTATGGAGAAAATAGACAATCTGGACCGTCAAATTTTGGAAATCATTTCCCAAAATGCCCGTATTCCTTTCAAGGACGTGGCTGCCGAGTGTGGTGTATCACGCGCCGCTATCCACCAACGTGTACAGCGCCTGATTGACTTGGGTGTCATTGTTGGCTCCGGCTACCACGTAAATCCCAAATCGCTGGGATATCGCACCTGCACTTACGTGGGAATCAAGTTGGAGAGAGGCTCCATGTACAAAACCGTAGTAGCCGAGCTGAACAAAATACCTGAAATTGTTGAATGCCATTTCACCACAGGTCCCTACACCATGCTGACCAAAGTATATGCCCGCGACAACGAGCACCTGATGGACCTGCTAAACAACAAGATGCAGGAAATACCTGGCGTCACAGCTACTGAGACACTGATCTCACTGGAGCAGAGTATCAAGAAAGAGATTCCTATCTGCCAAGAATAATCTACTATACGTCTCCATGGCAACGGGTAGTACGGACTATCATGTCAGTTCACTCCCTTTGCCATGGAAACTCTAGCTTCCGATTTGCATATGGAGTTTCTAAGCGAACTTGGCCTGTCAGGCCTTTTTATTGGCATCTGTACCTTTTTGATCATCGGGCTTTTCCATCCCATTGTAGTGAAAGCCGAATATTATTGGGGGACACGTTGCTGGTGGATATTCCTATTACTGGGCTTAGCAGGTGTTGCAGCTTCCATTTGCGTAGACAACATTCTGTACTCTTCCCTGCTGGGCGTATTCGCTTTCTCCTCTTTTTGGACGATCAAAGAAGTATTCGAACAGGAAGAGCGCGTCAAGAAAGGTTGGTTTCCTAAAAATCCAAAACGAAAATACAACTTCTAGACCCAAAGGGAACGCATTTTTCCCTCAATCCCTTGCATAATTCAACGGAATGTGCTAATTTTGCACCGCTATCCCCGAAAGGATACACCGGACTTGTAGCTCAGTTGGTTAGAGCAACAGACTCATAATCTGGAGGTCCCAGGTTCAAGCCCTGGCTGGTCCACTCGAAAACAAAGCGTTAATTGCACGAAATCAAGCAGTTAACGCTTTTCTTTTTATCCTTTACTATGAGTTGGGATAGGCTCAAATCAATAGAATTACATATCTTTTGCAGCATTTGTTTACCGCTTGTTTACCGATAAACAAAAGGATTAATATGCTGACAATCAACGCGGAAATCAAGAAAGACGGACTACGGTCTAATGGTACTTACAACGTAAAGCTAAGATTCACACTCGACAGAAAAATGAGACGGCTGGCAACAAGTCTATTCGTCACAAGTAAAGACCTGACTAAAGAACTGAAAATCAAGCAAAATTCACCTATTAAAAAAGAGGTAGATTCTCTTATTCGCAGTTATCAAGAGAAATGTACCAAACTGCAAGTTGAATTAAACCACTACACCATTGATGAAGTAATGGACTACTTGGATGGGGAGCATCAAAAGCAACAAACCATTGACTTCATAAAGTTCAGTCGTGAGTGGATAGCCTCAACTACTATCAAAGGCGCACCTAACTACACTACTGCCATTAATGCCTTAATACGCTTCATTGGCAAAGAAGAATTGGACGTGAATCTGATAACCCTTGACTTCTTAGAGAACTTCAAAGCGTTTTTGAATAAAGAGCGTGAAGCAAGAACAAAGAAACTGATAGCACAAGGCAAACGTGTTCCCTCTAATCGTTCCTTGTCCCTCTATTTGGTGAGCATCAAAAAGCTATTCAATGAAGCTAAGAAGAAGTACAACAGAAAAGACAAGAATCTGATTCTGATACCCCACTCACCTTTTGAGGACTTTGCCATACCCAAGCAGGAAGCTACACGTAAGAGAGCCATATCCACAGACATCATAAAGAAGATATGGAAGCTGCCTTATAAAGATATGAAGAAAGGCTACAAGTCCACTTGCCGCTATAATTTGGCAAAAGATTGCTTTATTCTATCATTCTGTCTGATGGGCATTAATTCAGCCGATTTATATAATGCTACAGAAATGGCGAACAATACCATTACTTATAATCGTACCAAGACGAAAGACCGTAGATTGGATAATGCTCAAATGAAAGTGGATATACCTAAAATCGCATTACCACTTATAGAGAAATACAGAGATAAAAGTGGTAAACGCTTATTTAATTTTTACCAATACTATGCAGACGAAAAAGGTTTCAATAAGGCTATCAACTACGGCTTAAAAGAAATTGGTACAATATTAGGAGTAGATGATTTGGAATACTACGCAGCGCGCCATTCATGGGCTACTATTGCATTGAACAAAGTAGGCATAGACAAATATATAGTCCACGCAGCACTGAACCATATAGATGATTCTATGAAAGTGACAGATATTTATATTGAACGGGACTTCGTAAATGAGAACAAGGCTAATGCCAAAGTTGTGAAATATGTATTTGGTAAATGAATATCGTTTGCCATTATGCAGAACCTACTATAACGAAAAAGAAGTCTGTAATCCGCTAAAGATTGCAGACTTTTCTTTTATTTTGCAGTATAACTAATACGAATATACTATGTATCAGATAGAAGAACTGCCCGATTTAAAAGTGGCTTGGCATGAAAGCTACAAATGTCTAAATGAACCACTATTAGAGAAACTGTTTAAATTTTATTCAAAAATAATTTTATGGCAGCGATATGCATCATG